>Ga0098059_1000151_pt1 | contig 55542 bp, 64 predicted proteins | sample 20_taG_FD_92580 | JGI IMG/M metagenome (GOLD analysis project Ga0098059, IMG submission 92580) | Marine viral communities from the Subarctic Pacific Ocean - 20_ETSP_OMZ_AT15318 metaG | ecosystem: Environmental > Aquatic > Marine > Oceanic | place: Subarctic Pacific Ocean | collected 2015-01-19
ATGGTAGAACTTGAGGAAAAATACATTGACAAGATGTTTGAGATGGGTGACATAGAAGGGATTAAATCTTACGACCTTAAACAGTTTATTAGGAAAAGATGTAATGAGAAGTTAAGGGAACTTGGTTATGATGAAGTCACATCTAGGATGTTTGTTTACGATAAAGAAGCGGCATCAAATTTAGATTGGTTTTATCATTTAACCGGAGGTCATACACATACAGATTTTTTTGCTATGCGACCTACAGATTACAGTAAAGCAAATGAAGGGGAGGATTTCGAGGATATTTGGTAAAATAGAAAGCCAACTTGTAAGGAGGAGAAGTCTCTCTCCTTGGGAGAAGATGTACGAAAGGATAGGTTATATGGGTAGTGGATTTTTAATTGCTGCTCAATGGTCTATTTCAGCTGAATTATATGTAGTAGGTTTTATACTTGTAATGGTTCAGACAACATCAAGAAGACAATGGAATTTAGTAATATTAAACCTTAATGGCTTAACGGCTTGGTTAATACACCTTTTTAAATAAAAAAAATAAATGACTAGTAGTAATAGATGGATAAAGGGTAAGGATTACCCTTCTTGGGCAGATAGTGATGTCTACAAGAAAACAATTCAAGGTGGGTATTTACTACCCAATGAAACACCAAAGGAAGCTTATGAAAGAGTATCAAAAACTATCTCAAGGCGATTAGACAAGCCTGAGATGGAAGAAAAATTTTTTGAATACATCTGGAATGGTTGGTTATGTTTAGCGTCTCCTGTCCTCTCTAATACAGGGACAGATAGAGGTTTACCAATCAGTTGCTTTGGTATTGATGTAGCTGACTCTATATATGATATAGGATCTAAAAATCTAGAGATGATGTTGCTTGCAAAGCATGGTGGTGGTGTTGGTATTGGTATTAATCAAATTAGACCTGCCGGTGCTAATATAACTAACAATGGGACATCAGATGGTGTTGTACCTTTCTGTAAAGTATATGACTCTACTATATTAGCAACTAATCAAGGATCTGTAAGAAGAGGTGCGGCAAGTGTCAACCTAAACATTGAGCATGCAGATTTTGAAGATTGGTTAGACATACGTGAACCTAAAGGTGATGTAAACAGACAATCACTTAATATGCATCAATGTGCAGTTGTTGGTGATAAGTTTATGAGGAAGTTGGGGTCAGGAGATAAAGTTGCAAGGAGGAAATGGGGTGCGCTTTTACAGAAACGTAAAGCTACCGGAGAACCTTATATAATGTTTAAAGGTAATGTGAATAAAGCAAATCCACCTGCATACAAAGACAACGCTTTGAAAGTATTTATGACAAATATATGTTCAGAGATTACCTTACATACAGATGAGAACCATAGTTTTGTTTGTTGTCTGTCTAGTTTAAATCTAGCAAAATATAATGAATGGAAAGATACTAACTTAATATATGATAGCACATTCTTTTTAGACGGTGTTATGCAAGAGTTCATACAAAGGGCAAAGGGTCTGAAAGGATTTGAAAACTCTGTAAGGTCTGCTGAAAAAGGTAGAGCCATAGGACTAGGGGTATTGGGTTGGCACACATATTTACAAGAGAAGGGATTACCCTTCGAAGGATTATTAGCACAACATGAAACAAGAAGGATATTTAGCCAAATTAAAATCGAAAGTGAACGAGCTAGTATGGCTCTTGCTGATAAGTACGGAGAACCGTTATGGTGCGTTGGTACAGGGTTTAGGAACACTCATCTTAGAGCTATTGCTCCTACAGTTAGTAATAGTAAGCTTAGTGGTAATATTAGTCCCGGCATTGAGCCTTGGGCTGCTAATGTATTTACTGAACAAAGTGCAAAGGGTACTTTCATACGTAAAAACCCTACTCTGGAGAAAGTTTTACAAGAACAAGACATGAACACTAGTGAAGTTTGGGAGAAGATATTAGCTGACGGAGGATCTGTTCAGGGATTAGATTTTTTAAGTGAACATAACAAAGACGTATTTAAAACTTTTAAGGAGATAAATCAATTAGAGTTAATCAATCAAGCAGGTATTAGACAACAGTACATAGATCAGTCCGTTAGTCTGAACTTAGCATTCCCTTCTCAAGTAGATCCTAAGTTTGTGAACAAAGTTCACCTTGAGGCTTGGAAGAAAGGGATAAAGACTTTGTATTATACTAGAACGGAATCTGTTCTTAGAGGGGATATAGCTGAAAAAGCTATGGATGAGGATTGTTTAAGTTGTGATGGATAATGTCTGAAATATTAGAAATATACAAAGACTTTAAATTACTTAAAGCAGACGGATTTGATAATGCTATATTAGGTGTAGATCAATCAAATGATCCTGTTAGACTTATATATAGTGTTAAGAGATGTTTGGATATATTAGAGGAAGATATGAGTAGCGAGGAAGCTATGGAGTATTTTTCTTTCAATATAGAATGTGCTTATATGGGAGAAGAAACACCTATATGGTGTTGGGATGTATAATGCTATACACGTTACTTTCTTTTTAGAGATTTTACTCTTCTAGGTTTACCTGCTGGTTGTCCCAGACTCTTTTTCTCTCTAATCTTCTTTGCTTTCTCTGCAGCGGACATCTCACCTGCTGTCTTCGGAGTCTTACTGGACACTCTTTTACTTGGTCGGCAATAAGGCGTACCCCTACCTTCACTTTTACCTCTACCGCAAGGTTTGCCAGTTCTAACATCCACCCATTTTTCTTGAAACCATCTTTTTAGATTTGCACCTTCTTTTGTTTTCCTTACTGCCATTATACTTTATCTTTTACATGCTCATACATAGAAGTGCCAAGCTGTTCACCAAATCTAGAATCAGATTTGTAATGTGCTTTTGCTACGTTTCTACTGTAGGATATATCTTTAGCTTCTTTCATAAAATCTTTTGAAGCCTCTGGATATTTATCTGCTAATACTTTACCAACTAAAAATCCTTGTGCTGAATGACCAGAGGGATATGACGGAGTTTTCATAGTCTTAAGTTCTATGTCATCAAGCTTCACCCCAACTTCCTCTGCCACAACTTTAGGTCTAGGTCTTTTATAATGTTTTTTAAGCTCCAGAATAACATCAGAGCTATCATCAATTAAACTCTTTACAAGTTTAGAAGGGTAATCTATGTTATTTTTATTTGCAACAGATTTAAATGATTCAAAAACATCATCCTTATCTTCAACAAACTTTCTATCACCTTTTATTTTTTTAAGATCTTTTATTTCTTTGAAAGTACCTAGTGATTTATTTCCGGGAGGTTTTTTGTTTTTAAACTTACTTACATTAAAATCCTTAAACAGACCTTTCATTTTTATTTTTTCTTAGACTTATTACCGTAGTTTGCAGCACCCACTTTTCTACATTTAGCAATAGCACCACTAGCATAAGCTGATGGAAATACTCTATACCTAGCTTTTACTTTATGATAGCATGCATCCTTTAATTTAAAAGGTGACTCTTCTTCTTTATTTTCCTTCATTTCTTTTTATTTTTATATGGAAATAATATATTTAATGCATCCCTTCTACCCTCACATCCACAAGGAATATTTAATCCTTCAGATACTCTATCCACAACAGTTTTAATTCCTGTTGCCTTTGTAAATTTTTCTATACTATCTCCTAATCCTCTTGATTTCATAATATTAACATTTCCACCTACGCCTTGCAGCACAGATTCTTTTTTCTGGTGTTTTTGAACAATTTATTCTATGCATTTTCATTTGACCTTTTGACCTAGCGCAAAAAGATTTTTTTCTTTTACCACCTTGTGGTTGTGGTGGTTTTAAATTACCACCTGTTTCTCTATTATATGCAGCCCTACCTGCAGCTGTCATTCCGGCACCTTCTTTTGCTGTAAGAAAGTGTCGACCCTTACCTTTGGTGGTCTTCCTTAATTTAGTAAATGGTGAGCTTGTTTGAATATACATAATTATTATTTACATGTGCAGTTACACTCAGTGCAACAATCAGTTACACTAATATTTATAATATCAGCGTCACTCATTTTTTGATAAAGTCTTTTGAATGCTGGACCTGAATTACTTAAGTTGTTGTTTTGATCAAACCTATTAGACTTAACAGCATCTGACACGAGTAAACAACCATCGGTATGATCATCATCATTCCCTATGTGAATGTAAACGTACTGAAAATCAGGCACATCCTGAAGCATAAAGTGATAATCAAACCAAGGATATTTACTTCTATACTTTTTAGTTAAACCACTAAGAACTTCACGCTTTTCTACTTTATAAGTACCTGCAGGTATTCTAGTTTCACCTTTTATCTTTTCCTCTCTATATTCATCCTCTAGTGTAAAACATTCAAACTCTCCATCAACAAATAGTAACCCTAAAGTAGTATCACTTTTGCTACTAAATCTTTTTAGTTCTAGTTTCATTATCTGTCTTTTTTCTTGTATAGATCTTTTTGTAAATCTTCAATGTGTTTTCTGAGATCCTTAACATCCTCCTCTAAATCACTAACATGATCCAACATCCAAGCATGATTTAAATCATACTCTTTCCTTTCTATCGCAGCTGGTGGCAATAGCTTTGCCTCTTCGATGTCATTTTGTAATTTAAAATACATGCCACCCAATGTAAATATTCCTGCAACGATTAAACCTATAGACTTTAGCGTTAAATGAAAATCAGGCTTACCATCTCCATCTACATCAACTCCCATATTTGTACCACTCCCTAATTCTTGTGCCATATTTTATATTGTTTTATATCTTTATTATTACCTATTTATTATTTTTTTTAATTATCAACTATATCTCTAAGTCTTTTAGCTGTTTCCATTTTTTTATCTAATCTATTTTTTCTTCTGGTTTCTTTTGCTTTTTTAATACCCTCTTTCTTTCTTCTTTCTTTTATCCCTGCCTTTATACGATCTTGATCTTTGTTTTCAATACCAATATTCCAAGTAGACCAACCCATGCTTGTGGCTATTCTTTGATAATTTTTATTATTAGAATCAAGTGCTGCTCCAAAATTTATAACTTTTGTTCTTAAACGATTTAATGGAATATTAGTTGAAGCTTCTATACTTCTACCTGCTATTTCATATATAGGATTATCTATTTGAAAGTAAGGAAATGTATCCTTAAAACCTTTGTTCTGTTCTTTAATTAAATCTTTTTCAAATTTTAATACATTACCAACTTGATATAAATTGTTGACTTTATTACCTAAAGTTGGAGATACATTTGCTAAAGAAGCTATGATTTTACCTGTTTCTCCTAAAAATCCTTTTTCATCCTGTTTCCTATATTCAATGTAAGTATCTTTAAGTGCAACTAAACCAGCACCAACTAAGCCTGTGCCTCTTATTATTGTGTTAATTGAATTATTAAGCACTCTAAACCATTTACTACTTATAAAAGCCTTATCATCTTTACCTTCTTTTGAAAACCAATCGCCCTTAATACCCTTTTTTGCAAGCTCTGCTTCTCTCTCTTCCTCATCATCATCAAACAACAAAAAGAAAAGACCACTTTGAAGACTATTAAAAGCTATATTTTGAATTGCACCATAATAAATTATTTTTGAGAGATGTGTTTTCCAAGCCCCTTCTTCGAATGACCTTATACCATCACCCCTTTTATTTTTAATGTCTAAAAATGATTTTTTTATTTGTCTATTATACTGCATAGCCACGTTATTAAATGCAAGTATAAATCTACCAAAAGTTCCAGCTTGTTGTTTAGATATTAAAGCAGGATCTGAAGATTGCTGTGTTTCTTCAGCTATAGAATAAAAATCTTCAAGTGATTTAGATTCAGCTTCAGATTCACTCAACCCTTGTTTTAAATATGTTTTAATTCTGTTTCTATAAAAGCTAGCACCACCGAGAGCTATAGCAAAACTATCTGAAATTTGTGTTGGAGCAAACCCTATTTTAACCATATAATTATATGCAGCTTTTAATTTGTTTTTGCTACCAGCAACAGAATTTGCTAATTCAGCTTGATTAACATCTAACTTTAACCCTTTTCTTCTTTGTTTTAATTTATCAGAATTAAAAAGTCTACTAAAATCACTCCAAAATTGAGGTTGGTTTGCAAAAGCAGCACCAGCAGCTAATATGTTATTATCACTCCAGTTTACAAAATTAGCAAAAGACACTTGTTGCAATAGTGCACTTCTAACATTTAAAAACATTATTGTGGCGGTAGATTGGTTTATAAAGTTTTCAACTGCATTTACTTCTCTATCTTTACCTTGTTCTCTATTTATGCCTGTTTTCATTCTATGTAAAGAGTTTTCTAAACTTTCTCTAAACACTTTCCCATAAATAGCTTGTATCTTGTTTAAATTTTCTTTATTAAATATTTCCTTACTATTTTCTATGAATTCTTTTAAATGTCTTTCTCTACTTTGTTTATTTAAAGATCCATCCATATCAGCGGCTATAGTATCTACAAGCCAAGTTTTAGTTGGCTCAACATAACCTTTAGGCTCATTAATAATTCTTTCTACACCTAAAGCAAACTCTAACAATCTAGGGTCATTTGCTACTATTCTGTAAAGTTTATTTGATTCTCTTTTTTTAATACCAGCCCCACCTTCACTAACATCTTTAGATAAATCAAATCCATTTTTTCTCCATAGAAATACTCTTATTGCTTGATCATGAGTAAATTCTTCACCCGGTATTTTTTTCCCTAACTTTTTTGTAACATCTTTATATTTTTTTCTTAAAGAAAAATAATCATCAGCCATTTTTTGTCTAGAACTTTCTAGTGCAGCTACACCTCTTTTGTAAGGAAGATTTAAAGCTTCTTCAAAGAATTGTTTTTGTTCATCTCCAATCTTACCTTTACCTAAAAAAGAATATATTAAACCCATAAAATCCTCTGCAGTAGGAGGTACAAAATATCCAAACTTTTTTGATATACCCCTTTGTGCGTTTGCAAATTCTGCTTCAGCGTCTGAGTATATTTTTTTAGCAGATACACCTTTATTTTGTTCTAAAATTTTATTAAACTTATTTTTTAAAGCCATAGGTCTACTAAAGTAAATTGAGGTTTCACCTTCTTTTAAACCATAAGTTTCTCTTATTTCTGCTTCAGACAATTTAGGTAATTCTGTACCTTCTTTCTTAGCTTTAAAATAATTAGTTAATCTATCCTGCAATAACTTACTAGAGAATAATTGATTAGTTTTGTGATCTTTATATAAATTTCTAGAATTTATTTCTGTCATTTCAGGAGAATATCTTATACCAAAATAAGCCTTTGTTTTATCTGCTGGTGTAGCGGTTAATCCTATCTCTGGTTTAATGTAAAACTGTGGATACATTCTTTGTCCATCTACTAAATCTTTTTCATACAACATAGGTAAGCCTGTTGCGTCTGATAATTCTTTATTTAAAGCGTAAGGTTTAAATTTAAAAAATAAAAGTTCTACATTTTGTTCAATATAGGGATTAAGAATTAATTCTTCAAAAAGGTTATTATTTCTTATTATTGTTTTATAATTTGCTGGTTTAATTTTTTTCTTTGCTTTTTTAGCTAAGTCTAAATTTAATATTGTTCCCGGATTTTTTTGTCCAGAAATTTTTTTGTAAGCGTCACCAAAATCAAAAAATAAATCAGTGTCACGATTTAATATTATATTTTTTATTTTTTCTGGTAAATTAATATCACTTTCTTCATTAAAAAATTTTTTATTTCTATCAAAGAGTTGATATGTTTTTTTATTTAATGTAATATACTTACCTACTCTCCCTAAAAGTTCATTTTTTAATTGAGCCCCAAATGTATCTGCATATTTTTTTGTTACACTATGATTTAATTCATTATCTTTTTTATCTGAATAATAAAAATACACATCTTCTGCTGTTCTAAGAGTTCCAGCACTTGTGGGGAATATACCAAAATTATCAGTGTTATATGGTAAATGAAAATCAATAAACATGTGTTCCCCCACATAACCACCAAGTCTTGCTATTGCTAATTTTAGTGTATCATCATAAATAACTTTTTCATAAGAGTTTTCATCTAAATTAATTTTTTCAGCTTTTAACTGAGCAATTCTTGCTAAAGAAACATTATTTCTAATTTTATCAACTTTTTCATAGTCAATAGAAACTAATTCATTATTAAAACCAATACTTTTTATAAATTCTTCTTTGGTCTTTTTAGGTAATAATTCAAAGTTAATTCTTCCTGCACTTAACATAAGATTGGCTTTACCTGATTCTATATTTAGAATCTCTTGTTCAGTTCCAACTCTTTTAGCAAGCTCTTGTCTTGCTGTTGTGTTAGTAACAAGTCTACCAAACAAGTTAACCAACCCTTTTGCTGTCTGTGCTTCAGCTGATCTTACATCTACTCTTTTAGGTATTGAAGCATCAGATTCTAATCCTATGGCATTATAAAAATCCTGTACAGTTATATTTTCTTTTAAATCAAAAACTTTTAGTCCTGATCTAGTGTCTATTCTATCACCTTTAACATAAAAATTTTCTAATATATTTGTAGGTAATCCTGTAGCAGTTCCATACAAATCTTTTCTAACTGCTGGGTCAGTGATTGCACCTTCAGGTAATATTTTTATAAAGTCTTCAGCTATTTCTTTTAAATTACTTAAAGCACTTTTTAACTCATTTTGAGTAAATCTCTTTTTAAGAGATACCTTATCAACAGGAATACCAAATCTTTCCGCTGTAGTTTCTTCAGATAAATCTGGTAAATCTTTAAATGTTTTTGATTTTTCAGATACTTCATCTATTCTAGATGCAACATTTTTAATAGCTTGCTCACTTAATTTTTCATCTAATAAAGTTTTAGGATCTAATAGCTCATTGTCTATATCTTCTATTTCTTCTACTGAATCTAGTGACTCTTCATTAACAAAATCACCCACACTGGCTTCAGTTAAATACTGAGATTCTGCATCAGAATAGCTTGGTTCAGCTTTATCTTTTGTTGCATTTTTAAGTATTTTATTAGATCTAATTTTTAAATATTTAGAAACATAAGCACCTAAAGGACCTTTTTCAACATCGTAAGTTCTAAATAAATCAACTATGCCATTAGGATCATATTTTAAAGAAGAAATCATATCTTCTTTTACTTTAGCAGATTCTGCTTCAGGAGTTTTTAATGAACGATACCTTCTTCTTAAATAAGAATTAATTACTTTTTCTATTGTTGTATCAAACAAACCCTCTTCAAGTGCTGTCCAAGCTCCATTGTCACCTTCATCTTCATATATTTCTTGAAGCCTATCGGATCTTTCAGTCATTTCTGGTGTTATACCTTGAGATAATAACATTTCAGATTTCTTTTCACCTGTAGATTTTTTAGTTTCAGCTATTCTCTTTTTTCTTTCTTTAGCTTTTTCATTAATAGCATCTATACTTTCTTGGTCTATAATACCTTTTTCTAAAGACTTAGCTATACCTGATAAAAAATCTATAATATCTTTTTCTCCTTGAAAGTTAATTTTAGCACTTTTACCAAACTTAGATAATCCTTTGTTTACAATATTACCTAGAAGTTGTGGAAAACCTCTGTTTTCTCTTGAAGTCAAATCTATCTTTCCTTCAGCAACCCTCTCCATAAATCCAACAATAACTTCTTCTGCTATAAAATTTTTACCATCTCCTTCTACAGTTTGACCTTCATAATATCCACTAAACATTTCTATAAAAGCACTTTCGTTAGTGGTAGAAAGCCAAGTGTATATATTATTAGCAAGTTCTTTTTTCATGTTATTATCTACATCTTTTAATGCTTCTGCAAATAATTGATGAGATATTTCATGTACTCCACTTCTAGTTCTTTTGTTTTCTTTTATATTTTCTTTTGTAAGTATTATGGTATTCTTTCCTTTTTTTCTTTTAATTATAGCACCATTGGCATATTCTAGTAAATCTATTTTTTCATCAGGTGTTATTTCGCTTCTTACATTTTTTACATACTCACTAATCTCCTCTTGAGTTTCAAAAACTTGAAGATCTACTTTTTCTTTTTTATCATTAATAATTTTAATAAGAGATCTTGTGTTTGCTATATCCTTTTCTACTAATCTATCTAAATATATGTCAAATCTTTTCTTTTCTACTTTCTCAGTATTTAGTTCAGAAACAGAATCTAATCCCTCTTCTTTTCTGACAGCCGCTTCTGCTTTTTCAGTTATAATTTTATATTCTTCAGGATCAGAGTTTTCAAGCATAGAATAAATGTTACCAAAATCTTTAACATTTCTAAATTTATCTTTTAATTCTGCTAGTTTGTTAAATCTTTCTTGCAAAATATTTATTCTATCTTGTCTTGTTTGTTTGTAATCAGGATTGTCTACTATTTTTTCTACTTCATTTCTTATTTGTTCTTGTTCTATGGTTGCTTTTGTATATGCATTAAATGATTCTTCAGATAATGATCTTACATTTTCATCTATTTCTATTAGTATTTCATCATTTTTCTTATTAAGAGTATTAATTTGATCTTCTACTATCTTTTTTTGCTCATTATATTCAGCAGTTTTTTCTGGTGTATTTTCTTTAGAATCAAGAAAAACTGAACCATCACCGGATCCATATTTAGATTCAAACTCTGATTTTAACTGAGCAATTTTAAATACATTTTTTCTAAATTCTATTTTTTTATCGTAATCAGAAAAATTTGTTATAGCTAAAGAGGCTATTGTAGGCATTGAATTTACAGCAAAACCAAAAAAACCACCTGAAAACATTGCATGACCTACACCTTCGAAAAGAGGATTACCTGTGATAAAGTTTTGACCTAATTGAGTTAATCCTTCAGTATAAGTTTCTGTAAAAGTTGGCTCCATAACTCCGGACCAAACTCGTTTATTAACATAGTTGTTAACACCTTTTGTGACTAATCCTTTAGATCCTTGAGCAAAAGATTTACCTGCTGCATTAAATATTCTTGCTGTCGGAAGTGCACTTAATCCTCCTTCAAGCAAACCAAAGCCTGTGCTTACTAAAAACTTTTGTAAGTCACCTCTATTTATATCGTTAAAATCAAATTTATCATTGTTAGCTAAATCTTCCTCATAATCCATATCTCCAAGTTGCGAACCTGCAGAGGAAACTCCTATAAATGTTGCAGCTGCTGCACTAGAAGCCATAGCCCCTAAACCAGCAGCAGAAGCTACTCCACCAGTAACAGCTATTGAAGCCATTATTGGTATTTGTATTGCTGCTTCTTGTAATATAAATTCTGAAAAATTGTCAACACTGTCAAATGCTTCATCAAATTTAATGTCAGGTAAAAATCTTGCTTTTTCTTGTGCCGCATTTTTCCTATGTTCTATTGCTAATTGAGCAAAATAAGGTCTCGCTTTTGGTGCGATTAAAACACTTGCATACTCAGCAAGACCAATACCCGATGATTTTACAAAGTTTTTACTTAAATTAGCAGCCTTTGCCACAGTATCAAAATCTCTTTTTAATATATCAAGTTGTGTTTCACCTGAAAGAACCTTATCAGATAACTTTCTATAAGAATCATATTGTTTTTCATACAGACCATATTGATCAGATATAATTTTTTGTTGTTCTCTTACAGATTGTAATGAAGTATTATATCTATCCACTAAATCTTTAGGAATTTTTTTATCATTAATTACAAAAAACTCCTGTCCTTCTCCTATAATATATTGTATTAAAGGGTCTTTTATTTCTTTTTCAAAATTATTAACATACTTAAATTCATTAGAAGATTCAAGAAGATCAGATTGTTGTTTTATAACTTTCCTAACTTCACTCATAGAAAGTTCTACTCTATCTCTTTCTTCACTAATACCTTTAATTTTTGGAGCTTCTATAGATACAATTTCTTCTCTTTGTTTTTCTGTTAAATTTTTACCTGATTCTATTGTTACTTTTTGGACTGTTTCACTTAATTCATTATCATAAAGTTGTTGTCTCCATTGGTACTCCCATTCTTCTTGAGTAGGATTTCTTCCATATTGTTCAGATAAAACATTGTAAAGATTTAAGCCTACATCAACTTGCTCATCAGTTAAATTTTTATATACTTCTTTTTCTATTTTAGGCAAATAAACGCCTTTGCCCAAATACTGCGCTTCTCTGGAAATAAGTTCTTTTGAAAATAAATCTGGATCTTTATATTTATCACTTATTATATCTACAGACTGCTTAGTTGTGTTAGCAAGTTCCTGTTTTGATTTTATACTAAGTTCTGCATCAGATAAATCTTGCTCTGCTTCTCTTAATCTTTGATAGTAAGATGAAGTTTTAGGTATATTCTGATTTAATAATGATCTACCTTGCTTATCTATATTAACTACTTCACTTAAATCCTTCTCTGCTTGTTCCTTTTGTTTTCTAAGTTGAATATCAACAGCATCTTCCTGTTTAATTTTAGAACCGGGATTATTTATTCTAAACGCACCCATATTCTCTCTTTTAACTTTTTTCTCAGAACCGTCAGGTAAAATAAATATTACAAATTCATTCATATACTATTTATTAAAAAGTTAAACCACTAGTAGGGTTAAGATCACTTTTTGTTGGTTTAAATCCTTGATTAAATAAAAATTCAGTTAAAAGTTCTTTTGTTTCATCTAAATTAATATCATCTATTCGATATGTTTGAGGAAACGCAACTTCATCTTTATCTAGTATTTCTAAAACAGGAATTCCTTCCTTATTATTTACAACTTCAAAACTAAAACCTAAATTAGCATATCTTTTATTTAAATTTTTCTTATATTGTTTAGCTAAATCTCTTAAATTTCTTTTTCTTGTATCTGAAATAGATTCTTCTATTTTAATAGCTCCTTCTGGCAAAGCTCCCCCTTTTATTTTTGTAGTTGTATACAAATTTCCCTTTTCATCTTTAACTGTTCCAATAAATTTTTCTGTTTTAAGTCTTTCTGCTTCTTGAGCACGAAACGCTGGGGTATCTTTTTCTGTTGGAACAACACTGAAGGCTGTATCAATATCAGTTCTTATAGATTTTACTCTTTGATCCTCAACTGATAAAGTTTCTTTTCCTGCTTCTTCTTTCTCTTTTTGAAGTCTTGCTTCTTCTAATAATCTTAATCTTTCGTTATTGCCTGCATTAATTTGTGCATCGTACATGTTTATAAGGCTGGTAGATAATATTTCCTCTAACCTTGTTCTGGCAGCAGAAGATTTTTCTTCATCATCACTATATAAATCTATGATATCTTGACTTTCGTAATTTAAATCTGGAGATATTGCTTCATCAGCAAAAATTTTTGATATAAGACCAGAGACTAACTCCTCTTTGCTAGATTTAGTTACAAGTTTCTTTATTAAGTTTTTATTAAAATCATTATCATTTTTATTAATAGCATCTTTTCCCCTTTTTAATGAAACTTCATAAATAGGATCAAATAAACTAGTTTTTAAAGGTATAAATTTAGCAATACCAACCTCTTCATTAAATAATTTTTTGTGTTTATTATAATAAAATTCATCTATACCATCACCACTAAATAAAAGTCTACCATTTTGATCTATTCTTAAATCAAGTTTATCTGTATAAAGAAAACTATTTAAATTTTTATCTTTTGGAGAATTTACATTATCATATATTCCTCTATCTAAATCATTCATATATATGAGTTTTCCTTCTCCAAATTTAGTAAACTCATTTCTTAATGTTGTGTAAGAATCTTTTATTCGATCCATTCTTTCTTTTGCTTCATCATACTCTTGAGACCTAGGATCTAAAGTGGCTAGTAGTTGAACATCATCAAAATATTGCTGTTTATTTTCTTTAAGAAAAGATTGCCAAATAGGTTTATATTCTAAAGGCAAATCTGACATAGAGGCATCACTGGGAAATAAATTTTTATATTGAGCTACTGTAGCTTTTATTCTCTCATCCTCTGCTCTTCTTAATTTTTCATTTTGTTTTATATTTTCTCGAATTTTTTCTACACCCTCCAAAATAGGGGTTATATCAGCTATAGGTCTACTGTAAGCTCCTTCAAAACTACGTATTAAATTTGTATCTGCTGCCATAATTAAACTCTTTTAAATTCTACATCTAAGTTAGAATAATTAACCATGTCATAACCATCTTTATTAACAATAATATTTTCTATAGGTATTTCATCTGACATAACTCCTTGATAAATACCCTCACCATATTTTTTGTTTTTATATTCAAAAGTATATATGTTATAACCTTTATTTGATTTTGTTAAAAACTTAATGTTTTTCTTTAATCTTCTATCACTAGCAGCAGACATTATCATAGCAGAACCAATGGATCCAGCAGCATCTCCTGCTCCACCTACAACTGAGCCAAGTATTTGTGCTCTTCTGTTAAGTAAGTTTTGTAAATCTTGTTGTGCTCCAACAGTTCTTTGTGCTTGTATACCTAATGCGGTAGCTTCTCTATCAAATTGTCTTTGTTGAGCAATATCTGCTCCTTGAGCACGAAACATTTGTGATCTAAGATCTAAATCTGCAAGAGTCAAATCTCTTTGTTGTTGTTGTTGTGCTGCTAAAAGTTGATTTCTAGAACCTTCTTCAGCTATTGCTCTTTGATTTGCAATTTCTTGCGCTAAAATTGTTTGTTGATTTACAGCAGACTCAGAAGCAACTGCTCCTTGCAAAGTAAATTCTTGACTTGCTCTTTGTTCATTAATATTAGCTTCTTGCTGACCTATAGATGCAGCTGCTTGTTGTAAATTTTGAGATTGCACACCTGAAACAGCTTGAGCAAGAGCAGCTATACCACTAGATCCTGCCGCACCTCTTAAGCTTCCAAGAGTATTAGATAAACCTTGCTGTTGTTGTTGAGCTAAAAATTCAGCTTCTCTTTGATTTATTGTTAAATCTTCAAACGTATTCTCTCTTTGTGCTTGAAAGTTTTGAAGTCCAACAAAAGGATTTGTAAATCTTTCAGAAAGATTAGTTAAATTTGACGCTGGAGCGTCTCCTAAAGTAGGTGCTGTAATTCCTGAATAAACATTTTCTAAAGGAAATTGTTTAAAACTTTGAAGCTCTCTATCTAATATCCCTTGTTGCTTACTTATTTCATCTCTTAATGCCCTTTTTCTACCCATTTTTTTATTTTATTTTTTAATACAATTACACATATATTTTATTACTTACTACTTTCAACTATTTCAGATCCCACTTGATACAATTCAACTTCACTTGTAGATTCATTTTTCATTTCAACTTCAGCAAAATATCCTACTAGCGAAGATAGATTAGCTTTGTTGTCTTTACTAAAAAAAAAGAAATTACTTGTTGTAGGTACATCAGCAGTAGAAGCTACATTACATGTTACAGTTGTGTCTGTAAAAGCAGTTACACTACCAACTTCTATTGGAGAACCAGTTACGTTATTAGTTACTACAGCGTAATGAACTGTATCACCTATTTGTAAAGATTTATTAATTGAATTTGCAAATGTTAAAGTTAATGAAGTTGCCATATTTATAATTTATAAAGCATTATTTAATGTTACTTTTATAGTCACTCTTAGTGTATCTGTTGATACCACATCTCCGTTACATGTTACAGCAAAATCAAAAGTAGCTTTTGTATTTGTAACACTAGGTAAACTGTCAAATCCAGTTAACTGAGTATTACTAGAATCAAAAAACTTAATGTTACTAATTTGCGGAGCAGAAGACCCTCCTGTAAATCTACTACTTGCAGTAATTGTTATTGATGCATCGTTAACAGTATTTCCATCTCCTCTAAATAAAACTTGTCCAGATCCAGAAATTGTATCACCATTTTCTGCTCCATTACCAGAGCCAAGCGTAACAAGCTTCTTAACTTTAACAGTTCCACCAGAGTTTGTGCTTGTAGAGTCATATAATCCACTAATAGTTAGCGTAGGATTTGAAGGTGCAGGTGCAGCGGCTCCTTCTCCCCCCACACTTAGTAAACTAGGTAACGATATAGTTGAAGTTAAACTTTTTGTACCAAATCTTATAACTTCTAAAACTCCAGTTATAGTATATGTGTTTGGGTTATTTCCAGTAGCTATATTTCCTGCTATATTTGAATATTCGATTATCCAATCATTAGGTGCTGAAAATGTTAAAGTATCATTTAAAGATATACTATTTTGTGCTAGTGAAACTGAATTTTCTGATGAATGATTTAAAGTTAAATCTAAACTGTCAGAATCATTTTTACTAGAAACGAAAGTTCCTTCTGGTAAAGTCCCTCCAGTAACAACACTAGATAAAGTTTTATCAGCATTTGCTTGTATTGAAATATTTCTCACACTTTCTGTTAAATCTATTACAGAAGTGGTTCCATTACCAACAGCACCTACTGTTCTTTTAGTATTAGCAAACCCAAAATCATCTGATGTTAAACTTCTAGATGAAGATAAAAACGTATTACCAGTGCTATCATTTGCAGTTATTGTAAAAGAAAAATTAACTAATCCAGATTTTGATAATTCTTTTGGTTCAGATAAAGATATACCAGTTATACTCTGATTTGCTGTAGATGTAGGATTTGCATGAGTAAAGGTTAAAGCTGTATCATTTGATAAATTTTGAGCATCTGATAAAGTTAAATTGTCTTGATCTATAACTACTGCTACAGTAACTACTCCTGAAATTCCAGTACCAGTAACTACGTCACCTACAACAATATTACCTCCAGATTGACCATCTATATTTAAATCTGTTGTACTACCAAGTGATCCAACAACTGATGCAGTAACTTCAGAATTTAATGTTACATCAGGAGATATTGTCCAAGTAACTTCAGCAGTTTGATTAACAGATGTAGGATTTGCACCATTAAAAGATGTGGCTAAAGCAGTATCTTCTTGAGCTTCAACTTCATAATTAAATGTTCTAAATGTAGAGTTTGCAGGATATTCTACTGGTATAGAATAAACACCTGAAGATGGTATAGTTTGTACAGGATTGGAATATAAGTTTTCGGATAAATCACCAACATCAAATTTTTTACCATTCCAAAAATTTGAGAAAGTCAACTCTGTATTATCTGCTATTGTAGTAGAAGATGAAGCTGTTACAACCGTAGGAGATCCAGATGCGCTACTTACTCTTAATCCAGATTGCACATTATCACCTTTAATTCTCATACCTGAAAGAATAGCAGTATTTGTGTTGTCTAAATTTATAGTAGTAGAACCAGCAACAGCACCATTGACAGTATCTGTGGTAAATCTAGTTAATTTAAATTTAGCTCCTGCTCTACCAAATATTCTTATAAATCTAGTTTCTCCTCTAGCACCTACAGGCTTTGTTGACATTTCCATGCCTGTGATTTCATCTGCAAAATCTAAAAATGTTTTTTCTGCTTTAGCTGTTAGTAATATTTTATCTTCTGTGGGATTATTAGAACTAAACACATAGTAAACTTTTAATGTAACTGATGTAGGAAAAAAAGATAAAGTTGTATTTGCAGATATTTTAGCTGCAGTCGATAAAGTTAAAGTTGTACTATTTATTACTGATACTGTCGTAAAAGATGATATTCCTGATCCACTAACAGCCATTCCTACAGCTATTAAAGAATTAGAAGCACTAAGCGTTACAGTTACAGAATTATTTACATTTGATTGAACAACAGATGTAGTAGAAACAAAATCATTGCTACTTGTATAATCACTAAATTTACTTTCATCTTCTTCTAAAACATCTAATGTTGGTGCAGACCTAAATTCAAATCCAGTGTCTGCTCTAAATGTTCTAGATATTATCTCTTTACCAAATCTTAACAAAGTGTCATCAGGTATTGTAGCATTTAAATCTGCACCTGTACCATCCTTTATTGTTAAATCTGTTAAATTAGCTCCAGTTATAGTTTTAACTAAAGCATTATCAGGCACACCAGATCCTATTATAGCCATATTAGCTGATATTAAACTATTGCCTGTTAAATTATGTAATACAGGACTGTTGTCTGTGCTTAATCCATTTACTATGGCATTTACATAATAATCTCCACTACCACTATAACCAAAATTATAAACAGATGAAGTTTGTGTATTCTTTTCATCAGTGTTAAAAACTCCTGTTACTTTATATTGAATTTTCGATAAAGTGGTTACAGCTATACTAGGCTGTATTGTAACATTACCACCAATAGCTTCATTTACTAAATTAAAAGTTACTTCAACTGTATTTGAAGCAGTACCTGCTGTTCCTGTATCTGACTCATTTGCTGATGCTATTTTGCTTAAACTACTACTACCAGTAACTTGACTAGCAGAAATAACGTAACCAGTATTAGGTGTAATTGTAAATACAGCAGTTTTACCAGCACCAATAGCTACACCACTTGTAGATTCTACTGTAACACTACCACTTATTGTAAAATTAAGTAAAGTTATACTTGGAGTTATTGTTAATGTTCTAGTGACTGTTCCAGAATCAGATATATTCGAAGGAAAACCCAACCCTTGTACAGATAACTCTTTCGTGTCTATGTTAGATGATGTTGTGCTATCACCTAATATTTGATTAAATTTAAAGTTTTCTTTTTCTTTAAAAAATCTGACACTACCAGTTTGTTGATCTGTAGTTATAGAATCAGCAAACCATCCTTTTGTTTCTGCTTCTGGTAATGCAGCTATACTATCAGGAGAAAGCCCTGCTTTCTTAAGAACCTCTAATGTTGTACCTGCTCCATAAACAGGTGTAAATGTTAAGGTAACACCATCACTTATACTTTGAGCACTTGATAATACTAAATTATTTTGATCAGTGACAGTAGTAACGGTTACGGTTCCTGATATTCCAGAACCAGTTACTACATCTCCCACAACAATGGTTCCAGAATTACCATCAACAACTAAAGCTGTTGAGCTAGTTATTGTACCGTTTACTACAGCTGTGCTAGTTGTTCCTCCGTATGTATATTTTCTAGAGTCACTACCCTCATAATTTAATGTTTTAAAACTTTTTACACTTTCAGGAAAATCATTAAATATAAACTTTACAGAAGATGGACTTGCTGTATCATAAAAAGTATTTCTTGTTGCACTGTCGTGAGAATATAAATCTCCATTTTTATAAGTGTAATAAATATTATTTAATGAAAATCCAGCTTCAGGTATAAAAGATTTAAAACTAGTCCACCCATCAACTCTTTCATCAAAACTTATTGTTTGATTATTTAAAGTTATATTGTAAGATCCTTTGTCATCATCATAACTACCAAGTATTGTTGTAGATAAAGGCAAGTTATCTCCAAAAAAATCAGTCATACCTTTCTCAGATATTTCAGTCAACCCATCTCTAGACAATCTTAATACTGCACCTCTAGCTTTATCTGAAAAGTATATTCTAAAAGCATGTGATGCAAATGATTCTGGATTTCTAGATATGCCATACTCACCAACGTATGGAATTGCTTGACCTAAAACTGCACTCGTAGCTGTTAAGTTAGTATTTCCATCAGCATTAAATAAAGCATCTTTATTCGCTAATACTTTTAATATTTTATCCTCACAAAATGTAATTAAATCCGCATCTCTAGCATATATTCTTTGTATAGTCCCATATTCAGGATTTATATCTTTTGTTATTGGTAATGCTAATAAAAATTGATTAAGTTCATTAATACCTGATATAGAGTTGAATATTCCTGAAAATATAAATGTATTAGTTTTATGTTCTTCTTTATAATCTTCATTTAAAGTTGTAGACACTATAGGACCTTTATCAATAAAAGATGTATTAAAATCATCTCTTATTCTATTAGATTCTACTCCATTGCCAAAAGAAAAAACATTATACCAATCTAAAGAATTTACTTGACCATGAACTTGATTATCTGCTAATACAACAGATTTAGATGTAGCAACATCTCCACTAGTAGTTATTGTAAAACTATATATACTATCCTGATCAGTAAAAGTTAATACAGTCCCACTAGACATAGTTCCATTAGTGTTGTTTAATAGTTCTATATTACTACCATCAACTACAGATTCAACAACATTAGAATTACCAGACCCTACATTTGTGCCAGTAACAGTCATACCTGCTTTTATAATAGGTAATGCATTACTTGCCTCGTGATATATATCTAACCCTTCTTTTGTTTTTGGTTCTGTTTCAAATATTGCAGGATTATTAGAATTTATTTTTTCATCATCTATTTGTATGTTTTTCTTTACTAAAGATATGTTATTTATTCTTCCAAAAGAGGTTGAAGTCGCAGCAGAAGCATTAAATCCATCATCATATAGATCTCCTGTTTCTTGATTTCTTATAAATATTTTATATAATCTTCTTTTACCACTTATCCATGTTTTTTTCGTAGCATTATAAGTTCTAAATTCAGATTTTACACTACTTCCTGTAACTTCATATATTTGACCTTTGTCTCCAAAATCATTACTAAATTGTATTAATGCTCCCGGTTTTGTTATTTCTGTTATAAGTGGATTTACATTTACACTTAAATTATCTTCTTTAGCACCATACTCACCTATATCTATACCTCCAAAATAAAACTGAAAAAATTCAGATCCTTTTTTAGGATGTGTGTCTACTGGTCCTAATGTGTTTTCTACATCTCCAAAGTCTTTATCACCCCAAGCAAAATTTTGTTTTGGTTCTTCAGAACCTTCATCTTTATTTGAAAAATCATTTAATAGATTTGAATTAATAGTTTCACTTTTAGTTACATCAAATCTAGATTTTACTGATGGAAATACTTCTATTATATTTCTATCTAATGTAGAATCTCTAGATACTTTAACAAAAAATCTACCAAAGAATTCATCTTTAGGTTCTATTGTTTTTCTAAATATATTTACGTTAATATCTTTACCTTCAGACACTAAATCTGATGCAAACACATCTTCATCACTTTCGTGAATTGGATCTTTTAATGTTACATCATAAACAGTTCCATTACTAGATAAACCACCACTTTCTATTTTATATTTTCTAGATACTCTAGCTGGAGCTTGAATAAAAGTTATAACTACATTTTCATCTAAAGTTTGATTTGTTGATAAAACTAAAGATGCAGTGGTAGAATCTTGATTTGTAATTTTTGTTACTACAGGATTGTTCTGAATTCCGTCACCTGTTAATTGATCTCCTACTCTTATGGTATTTTGTTTTCCATCTACTTCTAGTGTATTCCTTTCTGAAATATCGCTTTTTACAGAAGCTGTAGCTATTTGATTTGGATTAGGAATATCTGTAGATATTTGTATTTCACTTTCAGTTCTAAATGCAGAAGAAAATGAAGGATTTGAAGATGCTTCAGGTCCATTAAATTGAAAAAAAGTAGAACCAACTGCTGGTTGATTTACTGACAATGTTGAACAACTAGCTTTTCCTGAAGAAATTAATTTTTGAGATATAAAATCTGGTGCTTCATTAGATATATCTAAGATTCTATATCTAGCTTTTTCTGATACAAACTTATTATTATCATGTTGTTTTTTAAGTATTAAATAAGTTTCTTCATCCACTTTATTTCTTTCAGCTGATGGAAATGATAACCAAATATTACCATCTTCTGCAAAATAAAATTTATCAAGAGCTAGGTTATAGTATTCACTAGAAGTTTCTTTTACAAAAAATTTATAATGTGTTGCCCAATCAGGAGCATTATTTTGTAGCTGTACATTTATTCTATTTTTTGTTATACCAAAAGATTTTCCTAATTTAATGGATGATTTTTTTGAAGAAAAAACCGGACTTTCTCTTCCATATCTGTCAGAATAAGTTGTACCTATTTGATATGTTCTTAATGATTTAACTGATTTTTCACCTATTTTTTTATTAGTAAAAGTTAAAACAGTATTTTCTTCTATATATACCTCTTCGGATCCATAATTACTTCCATCTTTATAATCATCCTTGTTTATTTTTGTTCTTACAAATATTGTTAATTCTTGATCTAATATGTTTTTTACAAAAGTATGTCTAGGCACTCCTTCACCTGTTATCAACATACCTATTTTAATTAAAGGATTAGAAGCTGATAAAGTAATTTTATTATTTTCTCCGGGATTAGATGAAGATACAACAGCTGTAATTTCTGTATCAGAAGCACTTTGTTCTACAGTTACATCAATGTCAGGAGTGTTTTGTTTTAATAAATTATAACCTTGATAATAATTTGCAAATATTAATCTGTTAGCTATAATTTCTTGAGCTTTTGCTTTTTTAGGTACATTATCAAAAGGTCTTAATATTTGATTTGACTCTACTACTGCACCAAAACTTTCAGACAAAACAGAATAAGATGTTTCTCTATTTTTTAAAACATCTAACACATACACAACATTACTAACTGAATCTTTAACTAATATTTCAACTAACTCTACATCATTTGGTTGAGTATCAAAACCACCTAAAGAAAGTGTTCTTATAGAGTTTTTCATACCTATATTGTGACTTTCATCACTTTCATACAAAAACTCACTAGGTAAAAAAGCTACTTCAGAAAAAGGTGAAAATGTAGAATATTGACCTTCTTTATATTTCCATCTATAAGCAAATCTTACAAAACTATCTTCAAACAAAGGATCTTTTTCTTTTAATGTAGCAATCCAAGTAACAGATCCTAAATCTGGTAAGTTTAAATTTATTGTTTGTATAATAAAAGTTGCTGAATGAGTATCTGAATCAGGATATCCTTCAGTAATAATTTTAGAATTTATTAAACCTAATACTTTTACGGTTATTGTGTGTTTAGTTTCTTTAAAATTATCTAATTCAGTATGCTCTAATACTATAATATCATCTTTTATAAAATTAGCTTTATTGTCAAATTCTATATCAAATTTAGACCCTGAAGTTAAAACAGATCCTCCACTATAAAAATTTTTTTCAATATATACAGGAGTACCACCTTCAATACCAGAGGAGCTTTGAGTTCTTTCAGTAGAAGACATTGTTAACGTGGGTGCTTTTAATGGAGATTGCTTAATTACAGTAATATCTTTTTCTGTAAAATCTGCATTATTAATTTGAGTGTGATAATTAAATGTACTAGAACCTTCTTTAAATTTAGATATTTTTATTAATTTAGGTTCGGTTTGATTATCTGTCCAAGATAACAATCCACTAATAACATTTGCACCTGTTATTAAATATTCATCACTATATTTTAGTATGTTATTTTTATCAACCAGAACTGGTGATATTTCTCCTGTTGTACTATCAAACTCTGCAATACAACTAACTTGAGATTTAAATGTTAATAATGCGTTGTCTTTTAATAGAGAGTTACTAGATAAGGTAATATTGTTTTGATTTGTGACTGTTGCTACTGTTACTTTACCAGATATTCCTGCACCACTAACGGTCATCCCTACTTCAATAGTGCCGGAATTATTATCAAGAACAATTGCTGTTCTTTTTGGAGTAAATGTTAAAGAGACATCATTAGATATAGTTTGAAGACTATCTATAAATATAACTTGTAATCCACCGTCTACTGAAGAAATAGCTGTTACTTTAACTTCACCAATAATTCCTGTTCCTTCCACCACATCCCCAATACTAACAGTACCACTTATATTATCTATATTTATAGTAGAAGACTGATTTACTGTTGTATCATTAACTGAAGCTGTTGATATAGCAACATCTCCACTAATAGTTATTGATGCGGTGGCAGTAGACCCAGAAGATATAAACCAATATACTTTATCATTCTGAGGGTCGACAACATATCCTATGCATTTAGGGTTTGTTAAGTCTTTTATTGAAGATGAGCTACTACCCCAATCAGTTAGTAAACCTGTACCACTATCAAAGCTTCTACCATCTTTTAAAGTATTACCTAAAACATTTTGAATAGACCCAACGTCAGATCCTTCAGAAGTAATTATTTCAATATTCTGAGCGTCTCTATATTCACCATTAGGTATTAATCTTTCATCTAGATCTTTATTCATTCGACCTCTACGAAAGTGATGCTTTATATTTGCCATACTTTAATGTTTAATACGTTTAGATTTACCTCTCATTACTTGAGATAACTCTTCTAATTTAAGATTAGATAATCTTAGTTTAGCTGTTCTTGTAGCAGCAAATTTTTCTTTTTTAAATCTATTAACAATATATTCAGGTACATTTATTTTAGTTGATAATATGGCGTGAGCTAAATATTTATACATAGCTTCTTCGGCAAATTTATGTACAATCATTTCTGAATCTTTACCTAAACTATCGCTAATATATTTTAATATAACAACCTGACCACTTATGTTAGAGCTAAAATGTATATTACCTCTAAGTTCATCAATATAATAAACTCCATTTATTTGTGCTGACTCAGGATCTATCCCATATCTTCCACCAACCATTAACTTTGTTTGGTCATCAACAATGCTTTTACTTTTTATAGTATGTTCATCACTTGTATTTTGTTTATATTTTTCCCAAGCAAATGACTCCTCAGATTCAAGTAAATCTCCTGTTGTGTTGTCAAATAAAAAATTATAATCAGAATCTTGTAATATTGATCTAGGATTACTTGTAGATCTTGAAGGATATATTACTCTTTCGATTCCTGTATCTCGTTCAACCCAACTTAGTCTAACTTTACTTACATAATCTTGAGGTAACGGTAGTTTTAAAGTTGGAGGTATTTCTGATTCAAATGTTTTTTTACATTTAAAAACATCATAGCTAAATTCTTGTAATGCTCTTTGGGCGTGAAAGGCTACATCTGCTCTTCTAACTCTATTAATTATTTTCTCATAGCCAACATAAGAAACCATAAAGTTGTTTATAATATCATCAATACTTACAAACTGATAATTACCAAAAGATTCACTTTGTTCAATTTCTTTTACTAAAACAGTTAAACCAGATAATGGTGCACCATTTGTAGCTTGAACATCTGCATTTACATTTGTAGATGAAAAAGTTAATGTTGGTGATGAATAACTATAGTTAGAGCTAGATATTTGAGTACCATCAATAAAAACATCAAATTGTGTTTCGGCTGTAGGTAGTGTAGGGAAAAATGTTGTGGTTAATGTAAAGGCTACCGTACCAGAACTACCAGACCCATCTCCTGTAAATGTTTGACTTTGATTATAATAACTTTGTTCAGTTGTTGTACCTAATAATCCCATATTTTATTATGTTTTTCTTTCTACCTCTTGAGCAGCTTGTTGATAAAGTAAAGGGTCTTTAATTGAAATACCGGCTAATTCTAATATTGTTAATACAAGTTCTGTTTCTTCAGATTCATGTAGTTCAAAATCAACAGAATTTGTAGAATTAAATAAAGCTTCTCCATTAACTATTGTATAATCAAAAGAAGCATTTGTTGGTTTATCTACATAATTACATTTTACACTAGGTGTGAATGTTAAACCTCTATCATTAGTTAGTGATTGAGCAGAGGATAAAACTAAATTATTTTGATCGGTTAAACTTACAACTGTAACAGTTCCAGAAACACCTGCAGATGAAGATGGATCAGTGTTTGTGACAGTATCTCCAACAGCAATATTTCTATTTGTAGACTGACCATCTACTACTAAAGCTGTAGCACTACTTGTTGTTCCATTTACAACTGCTGTAGATGAAGCTAAAGATAAAGGGTATAGTTTTATTGTTGTTTTACTTTGCCTAGTAAAATAAGGTCTATTTAAATTTGCCCTAGTTAGGGGAGCTTTTTCTAAATCTAAAACATCATTTTGTGAAACTTCATCTAGTTCAATGGGGTATGTTCCACCAGTATACATAATAGTTCCTAGTCTATAAACGTCAGTTGGTAGTGTAGCAATTCCAGATGAATCTATAGTAGAAATGCTTTGTTGATATTTTTGGAATATAGCTATTTTTTCATTTATTAAATCTATCATATTAGAATACTCAGTATCATTACCGGGTGCTCTAACAAATTGATTAACATCGTAAAAATATTGTTCAAATATATCTAACTGAGCTTGATTGGCAAATAAGTTAAACTCTTGGGGAGTTATGTATCCTCTTTGTTCCTTGTTAGCAATCGCTAAAACTCTTTGATATACTGTATCTACACTTACTGCCATGTTTTATTATTTAAAATAATAGTGTGACTATAAGTATATAATCACACTATTATTACATTTTTTACTTTAATTGTTTTTCAATATTGGAATAAATTTCCATTCCTTCATCAGTTTTAAACCAAACTGCTAAAGCAGAATATGGATGTTCATCAAAAGGGACAGTCATTAATTTTCTATCATTTGATCCCCAACTAAAAGTTCTTTGATCATTTGATAGTTTTATAATACCAAGCTCAGTGGCTTTTATACCAAAATTTCTTAATTGCACATTGTCATCATTAACGAGTTCTAAGAGAAGATCTGGGTTATTACGTGCAAATACTAGCAGATCTCTTTTAAGTTCTTTAGAACTCATCTCTGATACCTTAGAACCAAGCTCTACCCTCATTACAGCTTCAGCCATATCTATATCCATATTTCTTGCTGCTAAAATTGCATCTGCTTCTAATTCTAACCTTTCTATTTCGTTTTCAGCTACTTCAACTGGTTGCCATTCATAATATAATTTATCTTTAAGAGGATGATAAAGACTTAATAATTTTTGAAGTGTTTGTTTATTTCTAGGAACAAACAAAGCACCATTCCTAAATATAATATGTTCTAATCTTTGGTCTCCTTTCATCTCATCAACAAAACAAGTTTTTTGATTTTGACAATATTTAAGTTCTCTTTCATAACCTAAATTTTCATCAAAATAATAAATATTTGCTGATTTAATCATATAAGACAATGGACTTCTGTTTCTTTTTAAATAATAAGTTCTGTCTTTTATTTCCCAATTATTTTTTTTAACAGTTGTTTCCTTAACAACTGGATGTTCTATTACTGGGTTTTCTAGAACAACGGTTTCTGTTTTTGGAGTTACTTTTCTAGCTGTACTCCTTGTTTGTTTTTTTGCCATGATATAATATAATATAATTTTTAAAAAAATAAATAAAGACCACCCCTGAAAATCAAGGGTGATCTTATAGTAATTATTATTTCAATAACATAAAGTTGTTAGCACCTTGAGTGACTAAACATCTTTCTGATAAGAAATGTATTTGCATTGCATCCAAAGCAGCTGTTGCAGCACCTACAGAACCTGTAACCCAAGTTTTCATTTTTCGGTCATCAGTCTGTGAAGCTCTGTAACGAACATGTAAGAATGGTCGCTTCATATTAGTACCTAAAGTTTGATCATAAACTGTAGATACTCCAGCTGGAACAATAACACCTCTAATTGCATTAACAGTGTCTCTTTCATTAATTCCACCTCTAGTAGCTTTATCATTTAAATACCTAAAGTCAGACTTATAAAAATCATAAGATCCTCTTCTAAATCCTGAGAATCCTAAATTTAAAGCCATTTCTTCATCATTGCTAAATACTCCATAAGAAGTACCACCAGCACCATAAGAGTTCATTGAAGCAAGCATGTCATCAATAGCAAGAGATGTTCCTCTGTTTACAAATAACATGTTTTCTTCAATAGCTCCTTGCTTATCAAATTCTGCTAAAATAGCATCAAACTCAGCTAAATCAGTTGCAGCGTTTACTCCTGTAACTCCAGAGGAGATATTTCCTCTGCTTTCAATAGCAGCAAACAAACCTTCAGTACCAGTTAATGTAGTTCCGTCAGTTCCTAAAAATGCATCTACTTTAGTCTCATCTGCGTCAGCTAAAATAGATTCTAACATAGACATTTCTAAATAATCTGAGAATCTAGATCTTGTATCAGACTCTGCTTTTAAATACCAAAGATAACCAGAGGCTCCTCCTTCAGAAGAAACTTCAATCCATCCAATACGAGAAACATCAGATCCTGATACTTCGTAGTAATCTTTCAAAATAATTGGTTTGTTTTGAAAAGACTTAAATTGAGGTTCATTTGCCTGACGTGAAGTGCTTCCATTGTAGTTATCTCCTTTTTTAAATTCAGATCCATAAACTAATATAGTAGCTTCATCAGCACCACTTCCAGCAGCTAAACCAGCATTTGCTAATGTAGCTGTTGTATTTCCAGCATCATACACAGCAACATTAATTTTATCATTAGATACTGCAGTAACAAGACATTGAACAGTTGCGCTAGAATCTGCTATTAAAACTGTATCATTAACTCTAATACCATGATCAACAGAAGATGTTCCAATAGAATTTCCATCTATATCAGTATCTATTTCAAAAACTCCACCTTCTTCATTCCCATTTTGAACTTGTTGCGTTGCATTCTCAACATGCCCCTTATAAGAAAGGTGTAGTCTACCTTGCTCTGACCAAACAACTTGATCAGCTGTCATTGGTTCTTCAGCACCAATCTGAGATAAAAATCCAGATATTGTTCTGTTTCCAAATACTTCAGCTTCTTTATCCATTAAGTCAGGGACATATTGCTGTGCCCATCCTTGTCCGGCTGAAGAAGCTAAGTCTAAATAATTAGTGTTCAAAGTTGCCTTAGTAGGCGCTGGAACACTATTTAAATTACTTCCTGCGGTAATTGCCATAATTTTAAATTTTTATTTGTTTTTAATTTATTTTTTAAGTTTAAATTTAAAACTAGTAGAATCATCACCTAATACTTTTGCTTTTATACCTCCAACTTCTACTCCAGTAAAAGCTTGTCTGGATCCCATACTTATGTTTTTAGATTTAGTAATACTATCCTTGATAGCATCAGCTTTACCCTGTTCATAAAAATGTTTAGCAATAGCATCAGAGTTCATGGCAGTAAATAAAGATTTATGATAATTCTTAGCATCTGACATTTCATTATTTTTATTCAAAAACTTTTTGACAAAATTATTAATGTCGCTTTGATTTTCTTTTACTTTATTTGTCTCCTTAACATTAAACCTATATTTTTTATCTCCAACATCATATTCAAAACCTTTGAACTGATCATTAAAGACTTCATTTGTTTTATTTAAGAAGACTGACTTCTGCTTTTCTACTACTTTTTCAGACTCTTCAGTCTCTTTTTTGTAACGATTAAAAAAATCAATAGCTTTTTGCTGTTCAGGAGCTAACTTAGATCCCATTTTGATTTCTTCATAATATTTAGACTTTAATCCGTCTAAGTAAATTTTAGCGTTAGCAACTTGCTCTTTAAACGCTAATTTTTTTCTTTTAATATCTTTTGCTTCATCAACCTCTTCATCAAAAGAGAATGAGTCTTCAATAAGAAAATTTATTTCATCACTTGTTAAGTGAGGCTTTGTTTGTTTATAGTAATCTAATAATAATGAATTATCATCTAGCTTACTGTAATCTTGATTTAGTCTAACATAATCTTCTAGACTTCCTCCAGTTTCTTTCATAAAGTCAACTACCTTTTGTATGTTTTCAGGTAAATCAACTCCTGTTTCTTTTTGTTCTTCTACAGCCTCTTTAACTTCTTCAGTTAATTGCTGTGTTTCTTGCTTAACTTCCTCTTCTTTTTTTTCTTCCTCTTGTTCTTCTTTTATTTCTTCAAGAACAGGTTGTTCTTCTACTTTTTCTTTTTCTTCTTCTTGTCCGGAAGATTCTTCATTTGTTTCTTGCTCGTTTTTTTCTTGAACCTCTGAAATAGTTTCGGGTTCGTTGCTGCTAGAAACCTCATCTGTGCTTTGCTCTTGAACGGCATCTTCTTTTTCTTCTTCTTCTTTTACTATTGGTTTTGATAAGTTAACTTTTATAACATCATCAGTTAACTGTCCTTTTAATGAGGGTCTACCCCTCTTCTTTTTAACTTGTACTTTTTCTTCCACAGGTTTTTCCTGTGTGGTAGCAGTAGACTCGTTTTTATCCACCACTACTTCTTCTATTGTTTTTTCTTCCATGATATAATATAATATAAATTAAAAAATTGTTTTATTATCCTTCTAGAGTTTCTATTCTAGATTTAAGATCTTCTATAATAACTTGTTGCTCTTGGATTGCTTTGACTAATCCTACATAAATTGCATTTTTTTCCAAACCAAATCTTTGATCACCGTCATAATCAAATTCCGATACTGATTCGGGAATTATCTCTTTTACTTCTTGAGCAATAAAACCAAATTGTTTCTTTGAGTTTTTATCTCCGTCTAACCAATTAAATTTTACTGATCTTAATTTTAATATTTCAGATAATCCGTAATCAATATTTTCAATGTTTGTTTTTAATCTTGAATCAGATGGGTCAGTATTTGTTAAAATTCCTGCTCCTGTCGAAAAAACATCACCACTTCCTAAATCATTTACTTTTACAGATGTTGAATACATTTGCCCTGTAATATTAACACCAGATGCTGTAATATTTGCAGTATTTGTAGCACCAGCTGTAAATATCAGTGTATTATCACTATGAGTATATGTTATCCCACCTACATCAGTATCATCAGTATCTCCAAATTTAACAGAACCTTGACCAGAGGTTGATGATACAATAGTCATTCCCACTGAAGCCACACCGGGATCAATAATAAAATCGTCTGCCACTGATTCTACACTAGTAGTACCAGTTCCGCATCTAAGTGTACTATTTTGAACTAGTGTACCATTAGATTTAAGAGTCGTTCTATTTGTTAAACTCGCATTATTTCCAGTGGGTTTAGTACCAAAAACAATATCCATACCTCCTGCATCTGCTCCAAACGCTTCTGCTGCCTGAACTTTAATTTCAGCACCAACAGTTATAGCATCACTTCCATCTGATTCATCTGGAGCTTGAAATTGCATTTTACCTATGGCATTTTCTGAGGCAATTGCTGTTTTACTTGTTTGAAAAGTAAGTACTGCTGCATCAGCAACAGTATTTTTTAATATAACACCTTTATTGTGCTCGTGTTTTAAAGTAACATCTCCATTTGCACCAAAAACAAATCCTTTATCATCTGCACTTGTTGCTATATCACCATTTTCTACTACTAAATTTCCTCCACTACCAGAAGCACCAAAAGTAAATGCTTGATTACCATTAGTGTAAATTCTTATTTCACCTCCATTACCAGATGATGAAATACCAGACTGACCAGTCGCTAAAGCAGTTCCTTCAAACTCTATTCCTTGTGTAGAAATTACAACTCCATCAGCTTCAATTTTTAAAGCATCAGCATCAGTGGCAGACCCAATCGTACCAGCATCTGGTATTTTAATGTTACCTGCAAAAGTTGCATTTTGACTAGCACTTATACTTAATGCTAAAGTAGCACTATCACCATCATTATTTCCACCATTATAAAACTCCATTACACCGCTAGAGCCTCTAATTTCTAAGTCATTACCACCAAGTTTGATATATGAGTTGTACTCAGTACCACCTGTTTGTGTAAGCTGAAGAGTAGGTGTTGAACTTTTACTTATTTGGACATCTCCTCCTTCAAAAGTTGCATCACCTGCAAAAGTTACATCACCTCCAGATCCTATTGTCATCGCACTAGTTGCACTAGTATGACCTATTGTTGTGCCATTTATAATAATATTATCAACTGTTAATGTTGTAAGTGTACCAAGTGAAGTAATATTACTTTGTGCTGCACCAGTTACTGTAGCTGCTGTCCCAGATGCATTTCCTGTAACATTACCTGTTAATGGTCCAGCAAAAGCATCAGCTGTTACTGTACCATCAAAAAATGCATCTTTAAACTCTAAGGATGAAGTGCCTAAATCTATTTGATTAGTAGTTGCTGGAGCTAATACAGAAGAAGTTAGTGTTAATCTATTTGCATTATCTACTTTAAAATCTATTTCATTAACTGTACCAAAATCAATAGCAGTTTGTGCATCTTCACCTATAATAAGATCAGTGGCAAGTATAGAATTAATATTTGTTTGTGCTGCTGTTAACACTTGACCAGTAAGGTTACCAGTAACATTACCAGTGACGGTATTTATAAACGCTGTAGACCAACGCTTTGCTGTTACACCAATCCCACCTTCTCCGTTATCGTTAGGTACTATGTTCTTTGTTGCCATGTTATTTTTGTTTTATTTTTTATTTACTAACATATTTTCTAACAACAGTTGGTGTTGCTTTTTTTTGTATTTCAGCCTCAATCCTAGTTTTATAATTGTTTATTTCATCTGTAGCAAGTATATCTTCAATCCAACCAGTTACATCAGATTCTTTTAAATCTGCAAACTCTGTAAAACTAGAAAGATCTGAAGTATCTATTTCTTGAGCACCAGTTAATGATGATGAATTTTTTTCCGATGTATCATCTACACCTGTTAGTTCCCAATATACTTTAAATATTACATCTGATTTACCACTTTTTGTTGGGTAGGTATCTACAGATTTTGTGTCCCATGTATATATTATTGCCATTGTTTTATTATTTTATGTTTTTATTTTTTATTTAGGTGTTAAATCTCCATTACCATCTACATTCCAATACCCTTCTTCGCTAGGTGACTCTGCAGGTGTTAGTTCTGTACTAGTTACATCCCAACAATCACTAAAGTCATAAGCAATACCATCTCTAGGTGTTAAATCACCACCAACCACATCCCACACATAATCTTCTATTGCAGTGGCAGTTGTACCACCACCAACCATAGAAGATAAATCTATACTTAATCCTAACCCCGGCATTAGTATCCTAAGTAAGCGATTACACCACCATCAGCATCTGCGTCAATACTAAAGCTATCCCATCTTCCAAATATTGTAAGACCCTTTGGAAATACTGTTAAATCACTATCAAGATGTGCATTAATAATTTGACCTCCAGCTGCACTCCCAGCGTTTGGTGTATTAGATGTGCCTGCTCCACCTTCACCTGTATCATCACCAACACAAATACCAGTTTTTCCATCTGAAGCAGAATCTTGAGGTGTTGGAGATAAAGTGTTAAATGTTGTGTCAGATAAAAATTGTATTGCAATTATTTTACGATCATCTGGCGGAACTACAGTTGTAGTTGTATTTGTAAATATAGATCCGTTTTGCCCAAAGTCGTAACCTGTTCCGAAATGTATACTCATTTTGTTTTTGTTTTATTTATGTTTTATTTATCTAGGTTCAAAACTACCTAAGTTAAAATTACCACTTAATATATCATTACCTGATGACTCAAAGTTTCTAGGTGGTTTATCTTTTTTTCTTTGATCAATTAATTGAGATTGCTGAGATGCTTGAATTTTAGTTCTTTCATCTTTACGATCTTCTTTTTGCTTTTTTCTGGTTTTTAAAGATTCAACTTCCATGTTTTTTAATTGCATGTTCATTTGAAACTCTAATTGCATCAATTCTTTTTTAGCAAAAACTTCTTGTTCCATTTTTTGAGATTCTAGTTGAGCTTTTAATTGTTCCATTTGACTCTCTATTTGAACCATTGATTGTTTTTTCTGAACTTCTGCTTGTGCTGCAACTTGTTGTGCTTGAGCATTTGCTTGAGCTTGAGCTTGTATATTTTGTTGAGCAACTAGTTGATCTTTTTGGAACTTCTTTATTCTTTTTATTTTTAAAAGTTGATTAGCAAGTTTTATATTTTTTATTTGTCTTAAGTCTATTGCATCTTCTAAATCTATTCCTTGCTGTGAAATTGCCGCTTGTATGTTATTTTCAAATATTGCTTTTTCTTCCTCATCTGGTTCTAACTCTAAAAATATACCAAAGTCATGTAGATGTAAGTTATGTAATTCATCTAAAGTAGCAACATTATGAACACCTATACTTTGAATAAATGCATCTCTTGTTGGTGAATATTCAAGAACATCAGATATTCTAAGAGATAAACACTCAGCAGTTTCTGCTGTTAAGAATAAACCTGATTGTAATATGTGTCTAGTTGCAGTATTAGAATTTGCTGCTGCAAGTTTTTGAACACCCACTAAAGCATTTTTATCTGGGACACTACCATCTCTTGCCTCATTTAATCCAGTAACATCTCTTATCATCTGTAAGTAATAGTTATAATTACCTATTAATGATTGCATCTTAGCTCCACCACTACCACTCGCTATTTCTTGTATAGGTACTTTACCCGGATTCATATCTCCGTCAGATGTTAAGGATCTACCAACTATACTACCAGTTTGGAAGAACATGTTTAGTGCCTCTTGTGGATTGTAATTAGTTCCGTTACCAAGATCAACTTCAGCTATACCATCAGCATCTAAATAAACACCATCAGGTATTAATCTAGACATTACCTGTTGAAGTTTTAAGTGAGTTAACTGAATCATGTCAGCAAAACCAGTGATCCTACTTACTAAAGATTCTATTCTACCTTTATAAAGTCTAGGTGCTACTATAGAATAATTCATTTTTACTTTAGAATTATCACTTTTAGGTCTCATCATATTAGTAGCCATATCCCACTTTAATAACATTTTAGTTCCAAGAACTAAAACTCCTTCATATAATACTTCAATAGATCTAGATATTTTTTCAAAATTAGAATCTAAAACTTCTATTGGAGGGTTAAATGTATCATCTTTAACTATAACTTTAGTGCCTCCTGTAGCGGTCTCTTTTATTTTATAAACTTCATTCATATATGTTTTGTAATTAAAATACAAAACATCTATTTGGTTGTTATCACTTTCATCATATAAAGATCTATTATTGGGCATCCCTGCGTTATTTGGCTGCATGGATATTTCTTTTAAATCTTCATTAGTAAGATTAGGAAATTGTTTTTTTAATTCATTTATTGGAATTGTTTTTACTTCCCCAGCATAATAAATATCATCAAAATAAGGTGACTCAGTATAAGAGTGAACTAAATAAGCAGGATCAACATATTCAATTTTAATTCCTTCAGATTCAGTGAAAGTATTTTTTACACATCCAATACCTATTACAGTAAGATCATAATAAAACCTTTTCTTTATAAGTTCATATTTATTTGATTCAAACAAAACATTTATAGCTTGTTCTTCTGCTATTTCGATTGCTTGCTTATAAGTTAGTTGCATGTGTAATGCAAGTTCTTCTTCATTTTCAGGTAATTCTAATTGATTACTAACAGACATATCAAAATCAAAAGCAGATTTAGTATAATCATTTAAATCTTTTGTCATCATGTCTGTTAATAAATTAGTCATATATTGAGTTCTTTTATTAACTCCATTTGGATCCTGAGAATATGCTTTTATATCATAAGTTCTTTCAGCAATACCATTAACAACAATATCTACAAACTTAGGTATTATTGGGACTGGTTTCCAGTCTAAGTTAAGGTAAGACAAATCACCGTTTATAGATAGTTCATCTTTATATTTTTGTATAGATTGCTCCCCTCTAGCATATAATCTTAATCTGTGAAATGAATCAAAGTTAGTTCTGAATCTATCATTTCCATAGTCTGTATAATAAAACCATTCGTTCTCTATAGCTTTAGCAATTTTTAGACCATACTCTGGACTCATCTTTTCAAGATCACTAACTACCTGACTTGGGAAATAACTTTTAATACCTGATTGAGCCATATTATTGTTTTATTAATTTAGATGACATTCCCTTGTTTTCATACTTAGCAAAGCCAATATTAAATTTTGTTTTTTCTTTTCTTACAGTTGGTGTGTATAAATTTCTATTACAAGCCATTACAGCCAAACCACTACTTATTGATGCATCAAATCTAGTTCTATTATTTATATCAAACTTAGACCAATCATTCAATGTTTTATTAAAAAACATATTACCATAACTACCGTTTGGTGTTGCACCAACATAATTTTGTATGTACATTTCAATAGCAGCAGCATGTGCTTGCTTCATGTCTTCACTAGAATTAGGTATGCCACCTATTTCTTTTTCTGTTACAGATAATTTATTCCAAATTCTATCTGGTCTATTCATAGAGTAACCTCTATACCCCCTTCTTTTTAAATAATAAAGAAGTCTTGGTTTGTTGTTTTCTGCAAGTATAGGCATACCATAAAATACTAATGCCATTAATACATCTTCAAAAAATATTTCAGCAGTCTGAGGTCTAGCTATATATTCTAAAAAAAATTTATTTGGTGGAGCATCCTCCATAGAAAACTTTGTTAATCCATGTAAAGCTCCCTTAGAACCTTGACCGTCAACAGTGCCAGATATATCATAACTATCACATCCAAAAGCACCTATATGTTCGTTACCGGGTTTTTTACCATTACTAGCTTCTATTACTTTGTTTTGCAAATGACTTGGTGGTACCCAACTAATATTAAACCTACCTTTTGGATCTGGATAAAATATTACTTTTGAATCTTTTATACCATTCACCCATTGAAAATTACCTGTAGTTATGGAGACATTATTTTCCATAACTTCATTATAATCTATTTGCTCGTATATTTTTGTTAAGTTAAATATACTGTTTTTTGTTTCATCTCTAAAGGCATGTTCTTCTGTTCTAGGGAACTGTCTGTAAAATTCATTTAGTGCATCAGGATCATTTTTTAATCCATCAACTTCATTTTGCCAGTGTTCTAATATACCTATGTCTATGTAATCCCCATAAGGTCCTTTAACTTCTTTTTCAGGTGTATCAAATACTGGCTGACCGTATTCATCAATAAACCCTTCGTAATTCCATTCCATAGGAATAAAAAGGCTATAAAGCCCAGAACTAGTCTGCCCATTTCTATTTCTTTTGGTGACATCAGAATCTCTGTATAATTTTTTAAAATTACCACCACCTTTATCTGATGAGTTACATGTACTACCCATCATACATTTACCTATAACTCTACTACCTAACCTTAAGGTTGTTTTTGTAACTCTCCAGTTGTTGAGGATGTTGTTTGGCTTCTCCCACTTCCCTGATTCATCATGTATGAGGAGTTTAAGTTTCTCCCCATCGTAGGAGTTATCTCCTGTATTTTTCCAGTCGATTGTGGTGTCCAAGCCTTGTAAATCTTCTGGTTTGTCTGTGCTCGTGATACTCCGTCTGGTAAGTTTTGATGCTGGTACTCTGAATGCAAGTTCTGTTTTAGGTCTATCCATACCGTCTTGGATCGGTTTGAAGAAGAACGGATAGTTGACGGATATTGGCACCACTTTGTCGGTGAACATTTTCTTAGCATCGGGACCGGACTTGGACAAAATCCCGTAGCGTGCATCACTGGATATTGTTGCCAGATTAACGGTTTCACCACTTGCCATGAAAGAGAACCCTGACCGTCTATTCTTAAGGTAACACATTCCATAACATCGAAAATCGGCTTTACAGGCTTCCCAAAAGATGTAGAATAATCTATTGGCTTCACGAAAGTCTGGCTTGCCGACATCAATTTTACTCCATTGCAAGTACATGTAATGAGTACCAGTAATATAAGTAGGATTACTGTTGTTATAGTACCATAAGCCTTCCTCTCGAATTTTGAACTCATTCTCTATATATTCTATGTATTTTTCTTTAAAATCATTAGGGTATTCTTTCCAATCAAATATTGTTTTTATCTTATTAAGCTCTTTAGGATATTCAGTATACTCCCACTTATTACTTTTAAACTTAATAACATTATTTTGTTTTGGTAAGGCTATCTTGAGATTTTGTATCTCATATATCTCCCCAATCTGACCGGTCTTACTAATTACAACAACATCGTGTTCTTTGTTATAACCATACCCCCATTTTTTAGACTTGTTAAGTCTTGTTATTGTATTTAATTTAATTGGAGTTACAACCTTATATAAGGTTTGTTTGTACATATTATCCTGCTGTGAAATAAGCGTATTCTAATAATATAGTGTGGCTACCAGAAGATTGAACATTTACAACTACACTTGATTTAGATGGAAAAAACGCAAATTCTCCTGCAGCAATTCTAAGACCTTCTGTTGAGGTAAATAAAACTGATAATTGATTCGTAGTTGCAGTAGTTCCATCACCTTGAAATCCTGTGTGACTTATATAAACATATTGATTAGCGGAACCTGAAGGAACAAGTGCTACAACTGATCCAGTACTAGCTTCAGCAGTTATTTTAGAAATACCTACAATTGGAGCAACTACTGTTAATGAATCCGTTACAGAAAAACTTAATGTATCTGAAGTTACATCTGTACTCGCTAATGTTAATGTGGGTGTTAATGTTGCCATGTTTTTTTTATTTAGATCTTTTTTCTGCAAAACCACTAAATGATACACTTTGATTTGTATCAAATGGTATTTTGTTTTCTATTATGTTTTCTTCTTCTTCTATTCTTTTAAGTATTTCAAACGCATCAAAGATAGCTAATTTTTTGTTGCAGCAGCATTTTTTAATCTATCTGCTGATATATCATCATCTGAATCAACAATAGCTTCTTTAGCAACTTTAATTAATTCCTCAACTGCTACTTGCCCAGCTTGGATTATACTCTTCTTCGTTTCCTTGATATTCATATTTAATTGTAATTTGACTAGTTAAAACTCTATACAGTCTTTCACCGTCAATAATAAATTCATAAGTGCTCGCAGGTGTAAACCCAACTAAGTCACCTTCTTTTAATCCAAACTTTAAAAGTGCTTTGTTGCTTTGTTTTAAAACACCTACACATTCTTTTTCTTTATCTGAAGAAAACTTATCTGTAGACTTTATAGGTTTTACAAAACAAAACCCATCTGTAGCAATCCATTTATCACCTCTTTTGTAAGAAAATATTTGATCTTCTTTTACACAATAAGTGTTTTCATCTATATAACTTCTACTATTTTTTTCTTCAGCTTTAACATTATGCCATCTCCTGAATATATTATGATGAACTATTACTTCATCTCCAACTTGTATTTTAGTAGGTATTACTATAGGAATTGATTTAACTATAGCTTTTCTACTAACATATTGATGATTATATATTTCTGTATTAAGTATAAGGTCTTTACCTTCTACTTTTTTAGTATTGTTATATCTAGAAGTTTTAGGTGATATAATAAAATCATATACACTTTTCATTAATATTCTAGGTTATACTCTACAGATATAGCCATGTTTTTATTAAAGTTTTTCCAAATAATTACATCATTATTTTTTTTAATGTAAATATCAAAACCTTCATCTTCTTCAATTATATCACAAATTTTATGCCCTCCATAAACTTCTTGACCCACAGAGTAATGCATAGATTCATTTTTATAATCTTTGCCAATACTAATTTTACGTATTAATTTACCCATCACCTTTTTCTATTGGAGTTATAGTACCGTTTTCAATGTTTATATTTACTTCACCGTACTCTTCCTCTAGTTTTAATTGAAAATCTCTAAGATTTTTTTGTACTTCACCTATTTGATGAAGTATCATGTGTTTTTGAGTTTCTATTTGACCAATTTGTGATTGACCATTATTAATTTGTTTAACTAAAGTTTGTATTGACTCTAACTCTTCTTTTTTTATTTTTTTTACTTTACTCATTTTAAATTTAATTTAATTATACTTATTGATATTACTATTACATATATAGTTTATTTTTTAATTTTTTAAGTATGTGTTCCATCACCATCTGTTATTGTCCATCCTCTACCAACTAATGTTGTTCTAGCATTTTGACCTGCAGTATCTGTTAGTTGAGCACTACCAAAGTGTGCTATTACATTACTTTGTGTTGATTGTGCTGCCCAACCTATAATTGTAGCTTTATAGTTAGCATTTGAAAGAGCAGAGCCATTAAACATGTTTGCCATATCTGTCACATCTGCTATGTCCCAACTAGCAAGGTTTTGATTAAAAGAAGAAGCTCCACTAAACATTTCTCTCATATTTGTTACCTTTCCCACATTCCAACTACTTATATTTTGATTAAAAGAAGTATTGCCTTTAAACATTTCTCTTGTAGTTGTAACATTACTTACATTCCAAGAACTAATGTCTTGATTAAACGGAGTGCTCTCAAACATTCCTAACATGTCTGTTACACTACTAACATCCCAACTAACAATATTCCCATTAAAAGAAGAAGCTCCACTAAACATTTCAAACATATCTGTCACACTACTTACATTCCAAGAGTTAATATTTTGGTTAAAAGAAGTGCTTCCAAAAAACATTCTATTAGCATTAGTAAGGTTACCTACATTCCAAGAATTAATATCCTGATTAAAAGAAGTAGCTCCAGAAAACATTAATGACATATTTGTAACTTGACTAACATTCCAAGAACCTATATCTTGATTAAAGGCAGTGGCATTTATAAACATTTGATTCATATTTGTTACGCTGCTTGTATTCCAAGAACCAATGTCTTGATTAAAAGAGGGAGCAATAAAAAACATATCTGACATGTCTGTTACACTGCTTACATTCCAGTCACCAATCCCTTGATTAAAAACACTTGCAGTTGAAAACATTCCATGCATATTAGTTACACTACTAACATCCCAACTACCAATACTTCCATTGAAGGCAGATGCTCCATTGAACATATCTGAAGTATTTGTTACATCTGCCATATCCCATCCATTTAATGTCTGATTAAATGCTCTAGCAGTTTCAAACATAGAAGCGGTATTTGTAACACTACCCATGTTCCAAGAATTACAGGGTTGATTAAAGACAGTTGCTCCTTTAAACATTTCTGTAGTAGTTGTAACATCTGCCATGTCCCAAGAATTAATGCTTTGATTAAAAGCAACTGCATCCTTAAACATGTAAGATGTATCTGTAACTGACCCTGTATTCCAGCTATTTATGTCTTGGTTAAAAGCAGAAGCTTCATTAAACATTCTACTCATATTTGTAACATTACTAACATCCCAAGAGCTTATGTCTTGGTTGAAAGAGGTTGCCTGCATAAACATTTGCGACATATTTATTACATTACCCACACCCCAACTAGAGACATTGCTATCGTTAAAATTTGTTAATGCTTCAAAACATGAATTTAACTGAGCACTACTTTGAAATCCCGGTGTATCACTAGCACTTATATTTAAGCTTGTACTTGCACCTTTTAATTTTAAAAATTTCCATTTTGTATTACCCCAAGCGGTTATATCTGTTATATTAAAATTATCAAGATTATTAAACCCCGGAAATGATGAAGGATTTGATGGAGTCATATTACCATTATATGTACTCACTGATGCACCACCACTATTATCTGCTATAGTTCTAGTAAGATCGCTATTACTAGTTACGTTTGTTGTAGCACCATCACCCCAAGTCCAAACAGCGTTATAGTCACTTGAACTACCTGCTAAATCTATATCTGCGGCATAAGTGCTACCGGCAGGAAAAGTATAAGTGAATGAAAATGGTGTGCCAGAAAGTGGATAGCCTCTATACTGATCAGATTTTGTTATTTGACTTAAATTAGTTATAGTTCCACCTGCATGATCAGGGTCAAATAAACTTACATCTGAAGCTGCAATTAACTCAGAAAACTGAGTATCTCCATCTACAGCCCCATTATTACCTTGATCTATTGCACCTTGTATGGTAGTAGTGTCACTACCATCTGTAGCACCAAACATACTAAAATTTCCACTAGTAGGTACACCCATGTTACTTAAATTTTTCCTCTATAGATGTTAATCTTTTTTCAAGTTCAAGTATTGCTTTGTGCATGTGAGCTACAACACTTCTATCACTCATAGATAAATAGCCTTCATTATTTTCATAAACTGCATGAGGGATTACCTCTTTAACTTCTTGAGCTATAAATCCAGATTCTTTTTCACCACCTTTAATATAATTATAAGATGTGAACTGTTTTATGACTTCAATACCTTCTTTTATTGGTTCTATTTCAGACTTTAATCTTCTATCCGATGTAGTTATAAAATTAGATGCTGTAGCTGTTGAATGGACAAATAATTTTTCAGCTATACCTACACCTCCATCAACAATTAAAGCTCCTGTAGTTTTAGATGTAGTGCCAGTGGTGTCATCTATATTTAAAACACCTGTAACCGTTAGATTATCACTAACTGTTGTTTGTGATGTTGTATGACCTATTGTTACAGCTGTACCAGATGTTACACCTAATAATATAGATCCAGCACCAGAACCACTATTTAATGCATCTATAGTTAATGTTTTAGCACTACTACTATTAGCAGTCATTGTTATATTGGTGGTATCGGTTGAGTCTATAGATAAAGTTGTTGTATCTATTGTTGCTGCACTTGAATTTACATCTAAACTACCAGTGGTAGTAAGTTCTATGGTTCCAGATCCAGAATTAATATCTATACCATCTGAATCAATAGTTGCGGCTCCTGTGGCATCTAAGTCAAATGTTGTTCCAGCACCCATAGCTATACCACCAGCATCAGATAGTAATTCTACACTATTGCCAGCTGTGCTTTGATCAGCGTGTATTTTAATGGTTTCTGAAGTACCACCGTTAGCGTGAAGTTTTATTGCATTAGCTGCATTTTCTGTAGAAGAAATATTAACTGAAGATCCAGTGGCTGTAATGTCAATATCTTCTCCGGCTGCAGCACCCGATGCTAAAATATCTATACCACCTGCTGTAGATTCTATTTTAATTGAATCTGAAGTGCTTTCACTAGAAGTTATATTAACTGCTGACAATACACCAGATATATCTATATCTTCACCTGAAGCTCCTCCATTTGTAATATCAATTCCACCAGCTGTAGTTACAATTTGTAAGGCATCTGCTGCTGTTCCTGAAGAAGATAGTATTAACGATGAATCTGTTGCACCTGCTAATGATATTGTAAAATCTTCAGCTGCACCATCTGTTGTTGATGTTATGTTTGCTGCTACTCCAGTATTATCAATAGATAATCCAACACTATCTATTTCAACAGCACCGTCAGTATCTACATCTAGCTTTAATGCTGCATCTACATTTATACCTCCACCAGTTGATCTTAAATAAATAGCATCTGCGTCACTTTCTGTAGATGTAATATTTACTGAAGATCCAGTTGCTATTATATCAATATCTTCTCCTGCAGCTGCACCTGAAGCTAAAACATCTATACCACCTGCAGTTGCTTCAATTACTATAGCATCACTACCATTACCTGTAGCATCTATATCTATTTTAGCAGAATTAATTTCAATTTCATCATCAGCATCAATATCTAATTTACCATCTGCACTAGCATGTATAGACCCTTTACTACTATGAAACTGCAACTTATCAGTTGTACTAACAGTTAATGCTGCAGAGCTATGAGTTAAACTCATATTACCATTACCGAATCCTATAACTGCACCAGAAGCTAAAAACAAATCACTAAAAGCAGTTCCTGCTTCACCTAAAACTGCACCATCATTTGTTGCAGGCTTTAATACATCATTAGCAATTATTAAATCTAAAGATCCTTCAGTTGTAAATTCTATCTGATTATCTGTAGTAAAACAAATTTTGTTATCACTATCTCTACCTACACATAGACCAGTGTTTAATATGCTTGTGATTGTTGTTTGTAAGGGATTTACTTTTATTGTGGGGGTTGCGCCTTCTCCTGAGTTGTTTAGGAGTTGTATGCCATCACCAGCTACTAAGGATTCAACGTAGCTACCTGAAGTTCCGCTACCTAGTGTTACATCTGGGAAAGTTACACTTGATACGCCTGATGAGTTTATTGTAATAGGACCAGATATACCGGAAAATATAAATTCTTTTAAATCTTGTAGTTTAAAGTTTTTTGTAGCTGTATCACTAGAATCTGTACCAATTACTTTATCGGTATTTGACAATGTTCCATCAAAATCGTAGGTTGATATTCTAGCCATTTATTTTTATTTTGCGCTTGTTCCGTAATAGTATGCAAATATGTTAGATATAACAACACCTTCTACCATACCCATTAAGTGTACAAACAAATCGTTTTCAACTACAGAGGGTACATACACCACTGCATATATTATAAAAGCAAATGACATTAACCCAACTACTCCGGTCAATGTCATCATAAAATCTTTCTTACCAGTTTTGGCAACCTCTATCTCCCTGTTTCTAGCAGAGTCTCTATCAGCAACCTCTATTTTATAAAGTTCTTTTTGATGATTTTGCAACATCTTCTTATCTTCTGGAGATATGTCAGGATCTGCATCAATCATCTTACTTACCATGCTAAGAACTCCAGCGTCAGGTAAAAAGTCACCAGCAACATTTAATATCTTAGGTGCCACCTTTGATAGCAATCCACCTAATTTAGTATCTTTAAATTTTTTCTTTTTATCACTACTCATTTTCTCCTTCTTTTACCGTTTCTATATTTTCTTCTAGTCTTTCTATATGCTTCTTCCTCCCAAGGCAAATCACTACTACCTTCTTTCATTTTACTTCTAGGGTAAGTTTTCCCTTTCCAATATACATTTTTATCATCATAATCAAGGTCACCTCTTTTCATTTGATTAAGATGAACTTTTTCGTGAGCTATAGCTTCTTTACCTTCTTTACTTTTAGGGTTTATATCATCATCTAAAAATATACTTCCATCTCTATTAGCTTCTGCTACCACTCCTTTTTGTAAACTTTTATGGAATATAGGTGTATTAGAATTTTCAATTCTAATTAAACCTTTCATTTTAAATGCCATTAATTAACCACCAAATTTTAAATCAAACATTTTTTGAGCTTCAGGTCCTTTAAAAACATCTTTTTTCATTCTAAAAGGTTTACCTTCTTTAACTATAGTCTTTCTAACTTTTCCATCTAATCCATATAAAGATCTAGTTGCTGTTCTAACTCCTGTATTAGGATCTTTTTTAATTCTTGTTTTTCTTAATTTTACTTCAGGACTTAATATATTTTTAGCTGTAAATGTTCTAGTTATATCTTTCCCTCCATCTGAGGTTTTACCACCTTCTTTTTTTAAACTAATAGTTATACCATCTGGAAATGTGTATGAAAATTTTCTTGATTTTATTTCTTTATCTTTTTTAGATGGTACATCTTCTTCATTTTTTTTATTTTCTTTTATTACGAGACCCCCACCTATACTCATACCCTTCATATAACTATCCATTCCACTAGCATTTAATGGGGATGATTTCTTTCCTCGAAGTATTTTAAAATCTTCTTTATCTAACTTACCATCTTTGTTTTTGTCTAACTTTTTTTGACCTCCAACTAATTGGTTTAAAGGACTTGTTTTTGCAAAAGCTTTTAATGGTGTTGTCCTTAATTTTGAATTAAAATTCATCATAGTTATCTATCTTTATCTCTTATCATATCATCTAAAGCTTTATTCATAACTTTATCTGTATATGATTTGTTTTTGTAAAAAATATTTCTTTCTGTAAATGGTGGATCTTCTTCACCTAGTAAGATTCTATATATCCTACTAATTACTTGACTGCATTTAAAAGATGTTTTGAAGATACTGTATTTTATAGTTGTCCTATTACGATGTCTCCAAACTTCTATCCACCCCTCTTTTTTCAACCTCTCCCACCTATGCTTATCCCAAGAGTATGTATACACTCCTTCAATAAATTCATTTCTTGTAAATCTACCTTTACAATCTAAGTATATTAATAATTCTAAATCAGCATCATTTAATCCATAAGTTTTACAGACCCACTTACGTGTGAGCCTGTAATACTTAAGGATGTTAAGATCACGAAGATCTTGTGCTGTTAATCGCATTTATTACGATGCATCAACTACTGCTAGTGAAGCACAAGCTGTAATATTGCCATTTAAGAACACACTGTTCTCACTATCAGCTACAACAATAAAAGGGCTGTTAATAGCACTAGCACTAGAAATTGCACCAGTTATAGATTCCATAACTTCCTTATGTTTACCAGAAGTAATGGTAAGAACTATAACAGGTAGATCTATACCTGAATCTTCATCTGATTCTTGACCAGAATTAAAATAAATTCTAAGAGAGGTTGCTGTATGCATCTCAAGATGAGATAATTTATCAGCAGGGAAACAAGCTACTTCTTCAGTTGATGTTGTTGAATCCGGAGCTCCACTTGCAAAATATAAAAACTTTTTCATGATTATTATTTGTTTTAAGTTTTAAAATTAATTTACTGTTTTTGGTTATTGGATTATGGATTATGGTTTCTGGATTATTCTATATTAATAGAATTTTTTTACTAGTCAGCGTAATCTGTTTTAATAACAGATATAGATGCTATATCAGGATCAACTTTTAATCCAGAATTAGCATCAAAGACTTCTATAAATCCATCATCACCTGATGATTTTATAGCTTTTACAATACTTTTCATAACTGCTTTTTGATTGTTGGCAGTTGTTATAGTTATGTTTATGAAATCACAAGAATCACCATCTCCTGCTGCACCCTGATCTTCACCTACAACACCTGTTGGTATTGCTTGTGGTTGAAACGCTAAATGCAAAACACTATCTCCAGTAGTAATAACACCTGCTGCATCTACTGTGCCTGAACACATACCCTTTAAAGAACTGACTGGATACAATATTGATCCTGAAGCATCATCATCATTTATTAATGTGGCATCTGATCTAAAGTATAAATATTTTTCTGTCATTTGTTTCTATTCTACCAAGACAACATCTTGTGCTCTTATAATTTTATAAAGGGTGTCTCCATAGCTAATACCATGTCCTGCATGCTTGTCATAGTATACTATGTCTTTATCATTGACACCCTCGACCTTACTGCCGCAGCTGATAACCTTAGCTCTAACGTAACGATTATCTAGGTCTGTCTTTTCTGTGAAAATAAGTCCAGCAATCTTTTTCTGTTCTTCTTTGATATCACTTACTATCAAATAAAAATTAATTGCTTTCATTAGTCCTCATATTAGATATCACACAATCTGCAGATATAATGGTGGATACCACACTAACTGCATTCTTCAAAGCTGTTTTAGTTACAAGTACGGGATCTATGATCCCACCCTTAATCATGTTAACATGCTTACCAGATACTACATTGAAGCCCCAACCTTCTTTTAAAGGTTCAACAGAATCTTCAATGCTTGCATTTTCTAATATAGTTTCATAAGGTGCACGAATGGCACGTAATAAAATATTTTCACAGTCGTTAGAAGGTAGTATTTTTTGTGAGGCATTTAACAGCGCAATACCCCCACCAGATATAATACCTTCTTTTAATGCTGCCTTTACAGCATATATTGCATCTTCGACCCGATCCTTTTTCTCTTTCATTTCAACTTTAGAATCAGCACCTACTCTTACAATACCGACAGATCCAGATAGTATACTTAGTCTATCTTGCAGTTTCTTTTTAAGAAACCCATCTTTTTCTTTTTCTATTTTCTTTTCTACTTCAGTAATTCTTTCTTCAATATCATGATTAATATCTTTAATCTTTAACACTGTATTTTTAGAATCTGTAACTGAAGTTAATACCTCACCTAAACAGTCAGGTTGTATTAAATCTAAATCATCACCTAATTCTTCATTTATAACTTTAGCCCCTGTAAGTATGGCTAAGTCATCAATAGTATCATTTTTATAAGGTCCGAATCCCGGTAGGTCAATAATATTAACATTAATATTCCCTTTCACCTTATTCATCGTTAAAGCTGTTTGTACTTGTTGTGCAACTGGTGCTACAATAAGTAAAGCTTTTTTATGTTTTATAACATGCTCTAGTACAGATTGTATCTTCCTAATACTTGTTATTTCTGAAGATACTATTAATACTAGTGGGTTTTCTAAAACTGCAGTCTCTCTATCCTTATCAGTTACAAAGTAACTGGATGTTAAACCACATTCTATCTGCACCCCCTCAACACTTTCAACATAAGTATTGTTATCCTCCGATTCTTCCATTAGCACTACACCATTCTTACCTACGATGCTGTAAGCTTCTGCTATTGTTTTACCAAGAGTAAGGTCATTGTTACAAGATATCGAAGCTACACTATCTAGCATGTTATCTTTAACTTCTATACTTTTCTTGTCAAGATATTCATTTACTTTTTTAAGTGCAGAGTCTATACCTTGCTTTATTTGTCTGACAGTTTTAACTGACTTAACACAATTAGCTTCTCTCATAAGGGATTCGGCAAGTACGATAGCTGTTGTAGTACCGTCACCTGCCTCCCTCACTGTATTCCTAGAAGCCTCTTTAATAAGAGTTGCTCCTATATTCTCCATTGGATCAAACAAGACAACCGATTCCGCTACGGTTACTCCGTCTTTTGTGATCACTGGTTTACCTCTAGCATCTTCATAAATTACACATTTACCAGATGCACCTAGAGTAGACTTAACTGCTTTAGCAAGTTTATCTACTCCAGCTGATATTTTGCTGTTAGCTGAATCACCAAAGTTTAAATCTTTGACAATCTCACTAGGTTGACTGTATTCCATTAAATTAAATTAAATTGATTATTATTTAAAAGACTAACCCAAAGGCTAGTTTTTATTGATTATTATTATTACTTCTTCTTTTTCTTCATCAACATCATTGGTGATTTCTTCTTCATCATTGTCATTGGTGACTTTTTTTTCATCATCATCGCTGGTGACTTCTTTTTTTTCATCATAACTATAATTGTTTAAATATTTAAAATGTTTTAACTACTTTAGGACCTTTTAAAGCCTCAAGTTTCTTATTGTAATGTTCGATACTACCATCGATAGCTGCTTCTGCACCATCTAAGGTCTCTCTTCTTGTAACGTCATACCAAACATCCTCATTGTCGATGTCTCGGTGCTCGGTTTGATAAAATCCATTCGGTAATTGTGTAATCCTCCAGTTACTTTTTAAAGCAACATGCTTGAGTTTCTCAATTATTTCTGGATTTACTTGTGTTTGGTTGTTCACTGTGTTTGAACGGTAATAAAAATATGTCATGGTTTTTAAATTTACATGGTTAAGCCGCAATATCGCGGTTATCTTTAGGTTTTTTACCTTATTTTTTCTTATATAAATACTTTTTTAAGGTGTAAGCTACCACTGTTAATGATATTAACACTAAATTAATTAAAACTATAAGAAAAGTAGCTTCATTATCCACTTTATTTGTAGTATTTATACTGATAATTACTTTTACCCTCTTTTTTAGTTCCTTCGCCCTCGTTTCCTCTATTAGATCTAACAGAAACAAACTTTCCTCGCTTATGATCAAAGTCTTTACCTGCAGCAGCACTAGGATTTGCCCTAGCTTCACGTTGAGCATGTGCTTTTTTAGCTCTTCTGGCAGGAGATTTAGCAAAAGCCAAGTCTCTAGCAGCCTTATCTCTACGTGCTTGTGCAGATAATTTTTGTTTCATATTAATACTATTACATGTAAAAAATATTTTTTAAAATAGTGCGACAATAGGGTGTTACTATTATATATCTTATACCCTAATGTCACACTTTTTGTGTAATATTAGATATGTGGGGATTTTGGGTTACAAATACTGTGCCAAGTACAGATTGCAAAACAAAAACCATTTTTTTAAACCCAGTCCCCCCATGATTTTATAAAAAATTTTAGAATTTTCTGCCTTTTTATATATATTTTTTGTGAAATATTTTAGGTTTTTTTTAGACCCCCACCTCTAATTTTTTTATTAACATAATATATTATAGCATCGGGGTTGGGCTTGTGCGTGGGGTGGTGTGTATAGCATCTGCATATTCGCTTATGCGGTTATACGTTTTGTGAACTTGTTTTTGCCAACAGAATACGAAGGCTGTGTGGGTGGGGGGTTGGGGGGGTGTATAGCATTTGCCTACCCGGTTACCCGGTTATACGGTTATGCTACTAACTAAATTATTTGCCAACAGAATACGAAGCGTTCGTGATAATATATATAGAAACCAAAGAGAAACCATGACAGATTTAAAAGAATTATTTACAACTATGAACCCCAACTACTCAGCTGAGATTGGAGTTTTTGCCAACACAATACGAACAGACTGTGATAATATAAATGAGTGGGACGCAGTGAAAGACACCGCAACCCCTCCACCAACTAAAAAACAAACAAACAAATAATACACCTTTAAACCAATAACAATGACAAAATTTAACAGACATACCAACACATTACAAAGAGACGGTAACGATATCATATCATACCGTACAAGGGTTGCCACCATCATAGGTGATGAACTACATGTTCATGGCAAGTACTCACCAACCACATCAAGACATATCAGCTATGTTGCAGATGAATTGAACTTAACTAAGGTCAACTCAAGTGAGTACACCGAGTCACCTAGCTTTAAAAAATTAGACAATTGGAAACAAATATAATTATGCACATAGAAGATTACATAGAAGAAGTATTAAAAGCAATGGGTTACACCATGCAAGAAATTAAAGAAATGGATGAATTTGAAAAACAAATGAACATAGGACATGATTGACATAACACAACTAACAAAAAGAGCATTGACACCTAGCAAGATTAAGTTAGCAATGACAAGTAAAAGTATCAACAAAATTACACCACTAATAAAAGAACTCTGGAAGGAAAACAACAACTTGCAAAGAGTGGTCAAAGAGAATTTAATGGCAATCCACATGATGATGGATACCGTACTAGATGAGGATAATGAAGATCAATTAGATGACATGAGTCATCAAGATGAAGAATTTATAAAAAATACAGTAGTACCAAATCTTTACGAAACCAACAGTAAGAGAGATTTTGGTCTCTATAAAAATAAATAATATAATTATGATGACTAAAGAATACAAAAGAACATACAACATGAATACAGAATTCGAAGATAACTACGCATGGAGCAAAGCTCCATTCTATGAGAACCTTGCAAAAGGTGAGACAATAATAATGAACAATACACCAATATTCAAAGAAGAATATAATCTAATGATAAGTAAAAGAGATTTTGGTCTCTATGCGGTAGGGATGAAACCACACAGAAATTGGAGTTTTACCGAGACTAAAAAATATTACGGTCTCAAAGGTAACAAGACCAAAGTAGCTGAAGATATCAAAAAGCTATGGGAGGACTACAAAGAATTTAAAAAGAAACATGTGTCTTACTTGGAAGGGTAAGATGCTATACACAAAAAAGGTGGGGAGGATTTCGGTGCCATACACAAAAATAAATGCACGATCTTATTACGCTATTGTAGCAGACTTCTCCACTCTTTTTATTTGACAACTTAATAATAAAATTATGAATAAAAAAATAAATGAAAAAACAATACTAGAGTTTAATAAACTATCAGAAAAGATAGCAAGACATAAAATACTAATGGAAGAAGGAAGAAGGGAATGGTCAAAAAGATATTTTGAAGTAGTAGAAAAGCATCAATTGGATGATGTAACATTTTTAAAGATGATTAAATTACCAGAGGATTTTTGGAGGGATTAAATGCTATACACAAAACTAAAATTAACAACTTAAACAACAAAATTATGAATACAACAAATTTTATAATAGCAATAAAAAGACACGACTCAGAAGAAATTGAAATTTATGAATGCATTGAAATGTGGAGAGCAGTCAGATTTTTGAGTGAACACTTAGCTGGAGAATATGATTTCCGAATGGCTGACCCCGATAATGATTCACCACTAGAGTATGCTGAAGAATATGAAGAACACATGTGGGAGCAAACAAAAAATAATTTAAACGAACCAAAAAAACATTTAGTAACTGTAAAAGAATTATGAAAAAATTAAATGAATTTGAAAAGGAAATAGTAAAGTCTGCAATTAACATGTATTTCTACAAAGCAATCAAAGAAGCGGGAAAATGGGAAGACAAAGGTTTACGACCATTTAATGGAACTAAATATTACAAAATGATACAGAATGAAATGTTAATGAAACTAAGGCTAACAGATGTTACCATTTCAAAAACATAAAAATTGGAATTGATAAAATAAATTATTATATTACATAACACCAAAAACAAAACCATTATGACAAACCTAAAAGAACTATTCACTAGCATGAATCCGACTCCTTCGGATCTAAGATGCTATACATGTAACACTTTCATTTCAGATCTTGACCGAGATGTTGCCAACGGTGATACAAATCAATGCACGTCTTGTTTTATTAAAGAACTACAGAAAACTGAAGACAGAGATATCGTAACAATGTATAAATCAAGTTGGCTATGAAAAGAACAACAGTAAGAGAAATATGTAACTACTACGGTCAGCACTATGACAACGTAAAACACATGAAAGAATTTATTAAACAACTTAAAAAACGATACAAAGATGAAGGATGCATTTAAAACTAAAAGTACAATGAGAGGCATGGAGGTCAGCGTATACCATGATACAGGTAGTAACATGGAACTGATAGCGACCTTTGTAGATGAAGCTACCTACATGCTATGCAAGGATGCACTAGAGAAGGATGCAAGGAAGACCAACCTCCACATAGTTGAAAACATTGATTACGAATATAAACTAATTGAAAATGATGAACAGTAAATACGACAAACTAATTGACCTACTAAAATACCATGATTGGACATATGAATATTCAGATGACAACCGAGCGTATGAGTGGGGATATAATAACAAAATAGAGATTGATAGGGAACTTGAAAGACTAGGCAAGGATGATCAAAGCCTCAAGATATACGAGGATGCAAAGCCAGATTATTTAAAGGAATCAAGGTTCATTGATAGCGGTAGTCAACACCTACCAATGTCAAATGAAGATGATGATTGGAATAATAAATTTGAATGGAAAATTAAATAATATAACTTATGACAATATATGATATAAAAAGAATGAGTGAGGACAAAGCTCCTTACTTCTTCGACAGAAAAAGCATGAAGTTTTTCAACCAAACACTAAAAGACTTTTCAGTCAAGAAACTAAATGAAGAGAGATACTATATCTCTGCACCAATGAGGGACTCAAGAGGTCACCAAGTTGGGGTAACTAAAAGAGTATTTGATGTAAGGACTAGAGAACTATTAAGCACAGAACTATGATGGAAACATTTGTACAAGATACTTATTGGTTGTTTGGATCTGAAGCATGTAGTATTTGTAGATCACATGAACAATCAAATATAGACGGTAAGATAGACTATGTAGGAGTGGATGAAATAGCTAATCAAATAATACATGATAGTAATATTTTTGCTATACACATGTCAACACCAAGAAGTGTAGATTATCCTATGGATTTACTAGATGCCTATAATGGTTGGGAGGATTACGAACGAATAGATAAAGACCTTTACGATACAATAAATAAAAAACTTACTTTGAGAGGTACAGAAAATTAAAACGAATATAACATGAGTGATATTAGAGATATATTATGGGACAAGCAAACCCAAATAAAAGACATAAGAAAGCAAATAGAATATAACAACGAACACAACAAACGACTAATGAAAAAGTGGGAGGAACACTATAACAGTATGACCAACTACATGGTAGGTAATGAAGAGCATGTTCTAAGCAAGTTAGATTTTAGCGCAGTTCTTGAAATCATAAAAAATAACAAGCCATGTTAAAAGATAAATTAGTAGTAATAGGAATTTTAGATGCTGAAGGGAAGGAAAAGGGGGTATTGCATCATATGATATATGAGGATGAAAAGCTAAAACATAAACTACTTGTACAAGGGGTAACAACCAACAAAAACTATGACAGTCTATCTGAGGGGTATAAACTATCGACTCTGCATTATAACAAAAAAATGAAATGGTTATACAAATAAATTAACTAAAATGAAATATCAAAAAATATTTGACTTTTATGATGTATTAATATGTTTGATTTGTTTGGGTTTTATATTTATTTATCTATTCTCAAGTAGAGACACGAAAGTAACTAGAGTTATAGATGGTGATACCTTTATAACTAACAGAGGGGACAGGGTGCGACTCATTGGAGTTGATGCACCCGAACTCCCAAGCTTAAGAGGTATTGAATCTAAGATGTATTTAAATCAATTAATACATAACAAAGTGGTGATACTTGAAAGAGATGAAATATCAGATAACAAAGACAAATATGGTAGACTACTCAGGTATGTGTATTTGGACAAAAAAGATGTTAACTTACACATGATAAAGAGTAGGTATGCAAAGCCATACTTATATTTTAATTTTGAAAAACTAAACCAATATAAATACTATGAATGATGAATATCGAACAGATTTTTTTTATAAAGAATTTCTATATGTTGACTATTGGGAAACAGAAGATGATAACGAGGAGGGTAAGGTGATAGCAAAGATTAATATACATAACTTTGATGTTTTATATGAGGATGAAACTCATAAGAATAATTTTAGAACTCAAGCAATTATCAAAGAGGCTATAGAGGAATTAAAAAACAATTAAATTTAATAATGTTAAACTAAATAATTATGATTAAAACTTTACTGATCGGGGCAATGCTATACACATCACCGAGCGATTCAGAAGCCGTAACAAATTACGAATATAAAATAAATGAAATGATACTAACAATCGAAGACTTGCACGAGTGGATCCGAAATGATGTAGACAATGGAACTTTAGATCCAAGACTTGGTGAGATTTACCAAGAGAACTATAAAAAACTAATCAAGGATCTCAACGAACTTAAAGTATTTCAATATCCTTCGGACTTCATTCCGTTAAGAGCTAAAGCATTAAGTAGATAAATTAAAACCAAAAACCAATGAAAACATATTATATAGAACTAAGTAGCGGAGACGCAACAGTATACGCTCCTTCTAAGAAAAGAGCAATATTAAACTTTTTCAATTTTATACATAAATTTGGAGATAGTAGATATTCAATAAAAAAAGATAAAGGTGAACTCAATCTTTATGTCACATGGAGTGATAAACCACGTAAAATAGATGTAACTGAAGTAACTGAAGAAGGAGTAATAACTTATGTTGAACACTAAAACCAAAAACCAATGGAACAATTAAATAAAGTAACTAAGAAAGAAGTCATGGATGCAATACAGTATTTGCATACTGAGGGATTTATAGATAATATGAGAAGTGATGAAGCGTACTACACTAAAATTTTACTTAGGAAAGTAGCTAATGACTTCAATGTAAGATTAGTGGTAGATGTTCCTCATAAAAAACATAAAGGATTAACAATCCCCTTGTAATGACTATAACATAAAACTACTAAAATGAGAAACAGAAGATTAAGAAAAGAAATGATGTGTCACATCAAGGATGCTATACACGAAGAGATAGATCACAATACAATAAAAAGATTTGAGTTCTACTCATGGAAAAAACTAGACAAATATCACAAAGACATGGAATTTGAGGGGAATGGACTACCTCGTTTTAAAGGTCTTTATACTGAGGATCTTGCAAGAGAGTTACTACATAGTGTTAGGATAAGTTTTAGAGATCCAAGTTCATGGATGAAAAAGCACAAGCTAGATCCTTTCCGGATTGTAGAGGATGTTCAGTTATGGGAGATAGTGAAACATGATCGGTATATTACACCAATGGTAGGTATAAACATGTGTTTATCTTTGATGGAGATGTACACCGAACTAATTGTTTGGCAAATCCTAAAATACATGGAAGGTGAGAAATGGCACTTACCACAATTTAATAACAAACAAAGAAACATAAGAGATGTTTATGAAGATCGTGTGTGGGAGGAAAAATGGTCGATAGAAGATATAAAAGAAATCCCCAACATACTAATGGATATGATAAAAATAGAAAAAGAATCAAAAGTAAAATTAAAATTATGGGAGCAATAGTAGGAGTAGTATTAACATTATTATTATTTGTGGTTATATTTTTCGGGATATTTAAACTTATGACTAAAGATGACTAAAAACAAA
>Ga0098059_1000152_pt1 | contig 55354 bp, 89 predicted proteins | sample 20_taG_FD_92580 | JGI IMG/M metagenome (GOLD analysis project Ga0098059, IMG submission 92580) | Marine viral communities from the Subarctic Pacific Ocean - 20_ETSP_OMZ_AT15318 metaG | ecosystem: Environmental > Aquatic > Marine > Oceanic | place: Subarctic Pacific Ocean | collected 2015-01-19
GCCGTTGAACTGGACATCCACATAGTCGTACCAGTTGCTTGTACCCAGCGAGGAGCGGGCCGAGATGGTCAAATACAGGTGGTCGTAGGACGACGGGATGGTTGCCGAAGTCCATGACGCTGCAGCGCCTGTGAGTTCTTCGTGGTCGATAACAGTGAAAGCAGCCATCAGGAACTATTCAATCCGTAGAGGGTGAACTCAGAACCACGCAGAAAGTTGCTGCCACCAGACTGGTCTATCAGGATCGTGTGTACCGCTGCGGTGTCATCCCACAGGCCCGAATCCACCGAAACGAGGTTGGCCTCGTCCCCAATCCCTGAGAGTATTAAACAGGTCGTGTTCTTGTTCGTGTTCGCATAGTCCAAGATGTCCCACACCACCCCCCCGAAGAGGGTGGCAAGGACGGCGTTCGCCCATCTCCCCGCATACATTTCAGAGTTCCCCGTAACGGCTTGGCCCAATGTGGTTGTGTCGTATCCCATCATTCGGTGAGCGGAGTAGTTGGACCCCGTATCACCGTTGAATCGAATCGCACCGTAAGACGGCTGGGAAGCATGGGTGTAGTCAGTTTTGGCGTTGATGCGGAGTTGCAGATGCTCGTACGTCGCAGGAATAGACGAGAACGTCACCGACGTAGCATTAGCCTCCAAATACGTTGTGGCGATTGCTTCGATCACAGCCATCAGGCCACCATCCTTGGGAGGATGCCGAACAGGTCGATGCGGGTGCCGATAGCGAAAGTTTCACCTGACCCGATCATGTCGATTTCGGAGATCGGTGCTTGTGACTTCCAAGTAGTCGCACTCAACCATGCTTGCCCGTTGCCGTCCATGTCGTTTGCGCTCTGGCTCACACTTGACTTGTATTTGCCGCTGTTGATGTCGAACAGATGAGACACGGTGGCTGAGAAAACATTGGCGGTGTCACCGTTTCTTGGGGCGTAACCCAGATAAGCGGAGGTCGTAGTGCTTGCCGATTTGAAAATCGAAGGGGATGCCCCGTCGCAATACATGATTTGATATGCGTAGTTACTGGCGGTGTCGTTGTTGTATTGAGCGGCCAGATAGTCCCCGTAAGTGGCCCCAGTGGAGTACCGCACATACGAGATAATGACCAGATCCATGTATTGCGACCAGTCTCCGACCTGACCGTCATCGGTGGATGTGAACGTGATCTCCGAAGCAGTACCCGTCAGCGTCGTGGACGCCAAAGCGACCCATGCCTCACCGTCCGTGAGAACACCATCAACGATGTATGCGGGATCAGCCATTAGACCGCATACCTGATGATGACAATGCCCGCAGCACCGCCGCCCGCCTGTCCACCAACGCTACCGTCGCCCCCCTTGCCGCCACCGCCGCCGCCCGTATTCGGAACGCCGCTGTGGGCAGGCTCTGTTGTTCTTGTTGCATCGCCGCCGCCACCCTGACCGCCGCCTTGTCGGTCGGTTCCTGAGCCGCCCCCGCCACCCGCATAAGTCGGTGTCGTTGCGGTAATCCCATAACCTGCGGCACCAGCACCGCCGTCGCCTCCGTACTGGTTAGTCCCGCCGCCGTCGCTGCCCACACCCCCAGCGCCACCGCCTCCCCCAGCGGATTCTTTCGACACGTTATCGCCGCCGAGGCCACCGTCGTATCCTTGACGGGGCGGTCCTGCAACACCAGCCCCGCCAGCGTGTGTGGAATCTGCGGGACCGTTTGTGCCCCCGCCCCCGCCTGAACCGCCAGCCCCACCCGCATCGTAATCATGTCCACGACCACCACCCGTGCAGGTCACTCCTAAAGCGGAACTGTTAGAACCCGCAACACCCGCAGCGTCGTCACCGCCCGCTCCACCCGCACCAACAGTGATGGTGTACGGGCTGGAAGCCACATCGACGGTAACAGCCGTACTTGTCAACAGGCCCCCAGCGCCGCCGCCACCAGCGTTGTAGGTGGCTGAGGCACGCCCGCCTCCACCGCCGCCGCCTGCGACAATCAGATAATCGACATCAGCCGAACCGCTGGCAACATAGAACTTGCCTGAACCACGGAACGTATGAACCCGATACGTCGTACCAGAATCCTCATACTGCGTGATGATCCCACCGAACGCCGTCATAGGCGCAGCACCACCGAACAGGCCACCATTTAGCCAAGTAGACGTAGCCGTCGAAGGCCACGCCTTAGGCGTACTCCTGTTCCCCCGCCAGTTAGAAACAGCGGTGGACGGGTTCGTCCGGTCCTGACGGAACATCTATCAGGCGGTGATCTGGTTGACGTAGCCGTGAAGCGTGATGACGTTCGTCGTTCCAGCGAACGCCTTGACGATCAGCGCCGTCGAAGCGTTCCCCTTCAAGAGCAGCCCGGGCGCGACCAGAACCAGCCCGGCCTCCGTACCGATCGTCACTTCGATCAGATCGTTCGGCGACGTTGTGCCACCCCACTCCAATGTCAACTTGACATCAGCCGAGTGAGTGTTCATCGCGTACAACCAAATCTCGTCATACGTCGTCGCGGTGCCTGACCCGGTGTGGATCGTGGTCCCGGCGCTGCTGGTCGCAGCGACAAGCACCGCCCGCCCGTCCGTTGACCCTGACAGTTTGGTCTTTGCAAATGTTGCCATGTTGTTCTCCTAACCAGAGAATACTTGTCCGGCGAGAACGATGTTTGCATCCGTCCACGCTGTTGCTGGTGCGCTGTCTAAAGTGAGTGTCCCGATCGTAGCCGTATCGGTCACGGACAGATTGCCGTCATCGACTACGAGGGCATCCTGTCCGTCGGTGCCAGTAATGGTGAGAGATTCTGCACTTGAGTCCCAAACGCATTTATCTCCCGCCGTGTCTGAGAAAAGCGTTACGTCAACTCCCGACCCGTCAGAGCCGAAGGCCACAGCGGCGTCGATAGCGAGGTTCAACGTGGCTGCCCCGCTCGTCGCACCGCCCGACAGGTTCGTTCCCGCCACGACCGAAGTGATGTCACCCGCTGACACGACATCGGAGATCAACGCCTTCTTCGTAGCGTTGGAATCGTCAACGTCTGAGATCAGCATGTAGTCCGAGGTCGTCGCCGTCGCTGAGGTCGCCCCGTTCACATCCACGTTCACCGTGACCGTGCCCGAAGTCCCACCACCCGACAAGGCCGTACCCGCCGTGACACCTGTGATGTCTCCGGCGAGATCAACCGCAACCCAAGAGGAACCGTTGTAATACGACAACGTGTCAGCCGGAGTCGTCGTCGTGTACGCGAACATTCCATCGCTGGGGCTGGTCAGCGCAGCGTCACGGGCCGTAGCCGTAGCGAACACCATGATGCTCTGTTGCATGACGTAGGTGTTCAGGTCCGATGCCGTTAGGACATCGCCTGTGCTCCATGTCTTGAAGCCTGCTCCGGCCATTAGTGCCTCCTGTCGGCTGAGACTATCATCAGTACGAAAGCGCCGAGGTGCCTAGCACCCCTGAGGTCGCGCTGTCCAAGATGAACCCATCAAGGATCTTCTCTGCGGTCTGGAACGTCGTTTTCCACGACGACGGGGTGATCGTATGTTCGATGCCCTGAACGGACAGGGTGCGGGTCACCGTGCCGCCGCCCGGCTGCGTTCGGGTGACCTGAATCGGGTCGAACAGTTCGGTGTCCAACGCGGCGATCACCCGTGCGCTCGTGTCCTGATAGGCGTCAATCGTGATACTGCCGATGCGAAGTTCGGGGTCTTTGCGCTCGTTCAGGATCGCCTTGGCTTGAAGTAACGCATCTGCGTCGGAGTCCATGAGTAGCCCGGTGCGGGACAGGTCACGAAGGAAGAACGAGTTGATCGAATCCGTGTCGCTGACATTCTGGGCGCTGCCCCCGGTGCGCTGAACCGTGACATCGTTAGCGAGGATCGTGTCGTCAATGTCGAAGTCGATTGACTCGTAGTAGATCCCCGACCCGGTGTCTACATACACCGTCGGTGACGCAGCGTGCGCTTTCACGATCGCGTTGCGGTCCATGAACTTGAGGACACCGTTCGTCTTGGTGAAGAACGCCCCCAACTCCGTGTCGGTGATTGTCTGGCACGCCGTCAACGTGTCGCGTGTCGTACCGGGGTCCGCTTGACAGGTTGTGAGGCCCGTTGAGAAGTCTCGGCTGGATGTCGGCCAACTGATCTCGTCCAGTATCTCCCCGAGCCGAATGCCGGTCGTGTCGCCCGCCGATGACCCGGCCACGTTCGTCACGTTCGTCAGGTTCAGGATGCGGAACGCATCGGTCGCTACGAGGGTCACGAACGCAGCGTTCTCACCGGGCGTGTATGTGTAGTCCCACTCGTCAATGAACCCCGAGTAAAGCGTGTAAAGCGTCCCCGAGTAGGTGGCGGTGACTTTCAACTGGCGCATCGGGAGGATCTTGTCGGCGTAGGTGCCGTTGTCAGGATCAAAGACCCCCGTTGTGTCCGTGAACGTCACCGTCGAACGGCCTGCCTCATGGCGGTCAAGGATTCGATCTCTGCCTCTAGCAATGTTCACCGTGTTCACGAGGCTCGTGATGTCCACCGGGAGGGTCGCCGCATCCGACAGAACACCCGTACCCAACGGAGACGCAGCGTCACCAAGCACAAGGTCAACACCGAACGACGGCGACGCCGTGAACCGAACCGACACAGCCAGCGTCGCAGCAGCAGCCATTACAACACCACCGCCCTACCGGCCTGCTGCGACCTGAGAAGCCCCCGTCGGATCGACTCCACAAGGTCACGTTCCGACGCCACCGACCCTTCGACGTTGACAGTGATGTACGTCGCACCGCCACGCGGTGAGATCGTTTCTCCGGCGTGGACGTTGACCAGACCGGCGCTCTTGACGAAGCCACCCTTGGCAGCAGAAGGGACGCCGAACATATCTTCCAAAATCTTGGCCGCATCATCCGCACCCAACTCCCCAGCGCCAAAAGCCGAGAAGGCACCAACCCCCAACGCAACCTCATTGACGGCGTTGAGGATGGCGTTCTTCCCGATGGCGTCTTGACCGGCGTAGTGGGCCGACTGCTGGATGTCGGAGAACCAGTCTCGGTACTCCTTGGGCTGCTGGCTAAGTGTGTTCAACCATTCGGATTCCAGACCGATACCACCCTGCGAAGGCCCAGCAAAGTTAGTCGTTCCACCACCACCCGTAGCACCACCACCACCACCGGTAGTGCCACCGCCTGCGGTGGCTGCGTCGTTGATCTTGTCTTTGAGGTCGGCGAAAGCGCCGCCTGCGTCATAGATCAGGTCGGTCAACTCACGCCAAAGGTCGTTCTGCGCTGACTGTGCTGCGTTGACTTCATCTTGGACACGCTGCAACCGAACCTCAGCGTATTCCTGCTGCTGGGTTGCCGCTTCCAGAGCCGACTGCGCTTCCGTTTGCCGTGCCAGAGCGGCGGTCTTCTCTTCCTCAGCGTCCGTCAACGCCTTCGTGATCTGCGCCCTTTCCGTATCCAGCGCAGCGGATTCCTCACCCAACTTGAGGAGGTCATCTTCCAACCCTGCCTCAACCACCCTGATGCGGTTCAGTTCCTTCGTTCGGGCAGACTCAAAGTCTGTCGCCTCAGCCTCAGCCAACTTCGCCAACCGCAGATCCTCGGTAGCGATCGCCAACTTGAGGCTGATGTTCTCCTGTTCCTTCTGCAACACCGCGGCCTCGGTACGCACCTCGTTGAGTGCCCTCTGCGCGGCTCGTAGTTCGTCAGATCCGCTGCGGGCCTCAGCCATCGCCCGGTCGTAGTCCTGCGTCGCCGACATGAGAGCAAGGACATCGACTTCGCCGTCCTCGTACTCCTGTTCGACCTTCCGCAACTGGGCTTCCAACCGTTGCAGCGTTTTGGCTTCCCTGACAGTCAGGTCCATCAACCCGGCGTCCTCACCAGAGATGAGGTTCATGTCGATAAGCGCCTGCTCAACATCGTTGATGGCTGCCTGCTGTGTCTGCAACGCAGCGACGTTCGCTTCGGCGCTCGTTACGTCAACTACCGCGTCGCGGGTGCCTTCCAGTTCCTTGACCTTTTCGGCCAGTGTGATCGTCGCCAGTTTCGCTTTGTTGAGGTTGTGGGCCAGCGACGCCGCGAACTCTGTGTTGTCCAACGCGTACTTGGCACGTTCCGCATCCAACGCGGTGATCTCCGCGGTGACATCGGCTATCTCATCAACAATGGCTAGTTGCCGGGCGACAATCTCAACGTCGCGGGCATCAAGGGCGGCGATCTCTTCCTTGAGACGCAACTGGTCGCTGATCGCTTCGTCACGGTCCCGTTCAGCGTCGGCGATGTGACGAACAGTGTCAGCGACATCTTGGTGGGCGTCACGCAGGTCGTTGGCGAGTCGCAGGGCGTCACGTTCAAGGTCGGCTTGTTCCTGCAACAAGCGGATACGTTCATTTTCGGCGTCGATCACAGCCTGAGCCGCGTCGGCTACCCCCTTGCGGTAAGTGGCCTCCCTTGCTGTTTCTCTCCCCGCCTTGAAGTCAGCCCCCATCGAATACAACTTGGCGTCACCCGCATCCGAGTACGCCTGAGCAACCCCACGCACCTCGGCTGCTTCTGCCGCTGCCGCTTCGGCAGCCTCAGTCATTCCCGAAGCCAGCATCGTGACGACGCCAACCGCCCGCTGCCGAACCACGTTCGCTTCACGGGTGGCAAGAACGTCGTCCCAAGTCCGTTCGGTTTCTTCCTCTACAGCAGCAGCCACCCCCAACCCGGCTTCACGCAACCGGTTTTCCACACCAACAGCCTGATCCTGAGCAGCGGCGAGTTCTTCCGTGATTGCTGTCAGTCGCGCCTGCCGCGTCTCCAACGACCGGGTGTAAGCGATCACCATTTCCAACGCCTCTGCGTGCTTGCCCTCAGCAACAAGGTTGTCAACGGTTGCCCTCTGGCCTGCGTTCAGGGCGTCCGAGTAAGCAAGCACATTCGCGGCGCTCTCGAAGTATTGCTCGGCAGTCTTCTCCTGAGCCGCCCGATCGTCGTCGTAGGCGTCAGCGGTCTTATCCAACGAAATCAGGATGTTCTTGAGACCTTGGTTGGAAAGTTTGCCCTGTCGCATCGCTTCGATTACTGCGTCGGTGTCTTCACCTAGGACATCCCGGTGGGCTTCCAAAACCCTGATGTTGTTTTCCTCATGGCCCTTCATGGTGACGATCGACCCGGCGAGGTCTTGGTAGGCGTCGGACCCTGCCGCGGTCATCGCGTTGTGGTGTTCCATGTCGGTGATGTAGGTATCGAAGACGGCTTTGACATCCCGACCGATGAGTTCCTGCATCAACACCATGCGCCCGTTGAACTGCTCAACCTCTTCGTCGGCGTCTCCGGTTACGTCAGCGAGTGCTTTGAGGCGTGCCGTCAACTCGTCAACATCGGTGGTGAGGATCGTGGATGCTTCACCCGTGTCGATCATTTCTTCGCGCAGCAACTTCATGCGGTCCTGATCGCGTTGCGCTTCCTCACGGTTCGCTTTCAACGCCAAGAACAAGCCGCCACCGATAATCGCTGCCGCCCCAACAGCGGCAAACCCGAGGCCACCTGTAGACATCCCCAGTTTCGCAGCGAGCGTGCCAATGCCCTTCGCCATGCCGCCGCCGCCGGTAATCATCCCGGTGACACCATCACCAACCTTCTTCAACGCCCCAAGGCCACGGGCGACGCTGCCGATCCCTATGAGCGCCGGGCCAGCAGCCGCGGCTATCCCCGTAAGGGCAATCACCATCTTCTGCATGAACGGCGACAGGTTGTTGAACTTGTCAGCGAGATCCTTGATGAACGCAGCCAACTTCTGGATCAACGGAACGACTATCGGGATCAACTTCTGCCCGAGGTCGATCATCACGATTTTCAGGTCGTTCATCGCCTGTTGCATCTTGAACCCGGCGGTGTCCTCAACCGCTGCCATGCCCCGATTCAACGTCCCCGCCGAACGGGTCATCTCGTCCATGACACCAGCAGCCTCAGCAGCAGCCGTCCCGGTCAACTGGAGCGCACCCGCTAACGCCTCGGAGTCCTCAAAGACGGCCCCCATTTCCTTGCCGTTGGCTTCCAACTGGGTACGCATATCCATCAGAGCGCCCAACAGGTCTTCATCGGCTGCCGACCGGAGGTCTTCGACACTCAGGCCGACATCTTCAAGCGTTTGGCGTGCCATCTGAGACGGCTTGATGAGGGTACGAAGGATGCCCCGCAACGAACTCGTTGACTGCGAAGCGTTACCTGACGCTCTGGTCAGGAAAGCCAACCCGCCACCAACCTGATCGAACGAGATACCCAACTCGGCTGCCATCGGGATCAAGCGACCAAACTGTGGGGCGAGGTCTTCGGCAGATGCCTTGCCCTGCTCAACGGTCTTGGCGAGAACGTCGGTGGCTTCGGCTGCGGAGATGTTCGCCGCCCCGTAGCCGTTGATAGCGTTCGTGACCGCATCAGCGATCACCTCGGCGTCGCCCATCCCGATCGCTGCGGCTTTCGCTGAGGCTTCCAACGCCTCAACTGCGGTTGCCCCCCGGAGGCCAGCCGAAGTGATGAAGAACATTGCGTCGGCAAGTTCCCTCGGTGCCTGCGCTGTTTCCCCCGCCAACCGCAGGACATCTTGCTCAAAGCCCTTGACGGTCTCAGCGGACAAGCCGACCATGCTTTGGATCTTCGTCATCGAAGTCTCAAAGTCGGACGCTGCTTTGATGGCCCCCGCTGCCGCGCCCGCAATGGGCATCGTCAACGCCATCGTCATCTTCGTTCCGGCCTTCTGGGCCGACGTACCAAACTTGGTGAGTTTGGACTCAGATTCTTTCAGCGCGGAACTAAAGTTCTTCGCGTCAAGGCGAAGGCTGGCTACGAGTTCAGCAACCTTCGTCCCTGCCATGCCTCTACCGCCTCACTCTGGATCGGTTGCTCGCCATCTGGCGGCTCTGCTTCGATTCTTCCGCTTCGATCTGAACCAACGCGACCCATTCCGTCATCTCAGCCGACGACATGCGATCTAGGAGTTCGCCTACCGTCATGCTGAGTTCACGGGCTAGTCGGAAGTAGAAGCGTCGCTCAGGGTTGAGTCGTCCACGGCTGTCGGGGAAGCCGAGGAATCTTTTCCCGCTTCGTCCACCGCCGTTTCTGACAATCCTGACGCCGCCATACAAGCGTTGGCTAGGTCATTGACGATTCGTGCGTTGCGCTCAAACAGCCACTCTTGGTCGCCTTCCTCAAAGACCAGTTCACCGGATTCCGGGTCGTAACAGGTCTGAGAGATGACATGCCACCACATGCCTTCGATCCGGTCAGGATCGTTGACGTTGGTGGAACCATCAGGGTTGGCAATCTCCGCGACAAACCGGGCGCGTGCCCGTGCGGTGATCGAACGAATCTCAACGGTGACACCCCACTCAGGGATCTCATAATCTTCGGTGCTGCTGTCGTCAGCAGCCTGAATCTTCTCGCTCAACTTGGACACGATGGTCACTCCTCTTGTTGTGGGTTATTGCTTAGAACGTGGTGCGGGTTACCCCACCTGTGCATTGCAGGTCGATGCTGTATGTCACAACGTCGCCGACCGGGTTGCTGACGGAGTAGTTGGTGAGAATACATTCGCCCGTGTATTTGACGTAGCCGGAAGTGCTGCCCGCCGGGCCAAAGATGAACGTCCGGGTCGCAGGCTCCGTGCCGATGATGTAACCGTCAATGGTTGCATCCCACAGGCCGCTCACCGAAATCGTCGCATCGCGAAGACCAACGATGTACGACTTGGAGGTCGAACCGAAAGCCGTCGTTTCGGCTGTGTCGATCGTTTCGGGAAAGTCAACACTGGTGAGAGTGTCAGAAATGTCGCGGCTGGTACCACCTGTGTCGTCAAGCGAGAAGTTGGTTGCCTTGCCGTGTACGAAGGTTGGCATTGTTTGGTCCTCCTAGAACCTAGCGAAACTCACCATGAAGGTGATTGAACCGGATGACCCGGCACTGGTAGCGGTCGCTCGGACGTACCGGTTCACGGTCCCCGAGCAAACCACCATCTCCGATGTCTTGGCTCCTGCCCCGACAGCGGTGAATGAGATGAGATCGGCAGCCGACCCAAAGTCAGAAGCCGAATCATGTTGAACTTTGATAGTTGTGACGCCCCCGCCGACGCTGTTGACGGGAACGTGGAGCAGCGCGGCCCCGCCTGCGGTAGAGGCTGCCGAGCCGTCCACACCGGTCAACGCACCAAGGGCGTTGTAGTCGATCGACGTAGCCGTGGTCAACTGAACGCCTGCGGTGATCCCGTAGGTCATCGTCCCCAGCGTTCCAGAGTTGCTGGTGCCTTGAAAGTCGGCGGTGACCGTCGATACGTCTGCGACCGGGTTAGAGATCGCGTAGTTGGTTTCGTGAGTTCTGGCGATCGTGGCCCGGTTGCCGATCGTCCCGCCAGCCTCAGCAATCGTGATATTCGGTGCGGTCGCTGAACCGAGGATCGCTTGGAGTTCTTCATCAGAGCCGTCGGTGTCAGCGGTCCACATCCCGCTCATTGAAAGTGTGCCGTCGGCCAACCCCAAAATGTACGCCTTTGAGGAATCGCCAAACGAAGTCACCTCCGCTGTCTCGTTCGTGAGCGTCACATCAGCGGTGTTGAAGTACGGCGTCATCACGAACTCGTCCAGATAAACGTCGGTGCCTTTCCCATGTACGAACGTGGGCATTTACTTACCTCCCGATTTCTTGGGGGTGGGTTCTTTTTCGGCGGGTTCTTCCTCGTAAGCCTCGTTGACATCCGGGGTATCCGGGTCGTCGGCTACGAAATGGCCGTTGTCATCGCGAGCGCGCTTCTTGAACGTGGATTCAAGTTCAAGGTACCCGGCACCGATACGCCAGTCTTTCTTGCCAGCAGCGATGTCTACGACATCACCCGGCTCGTACCGTGTGCCAGCGACTTCGATGCCGCTGGTACCGGACTCGCCGCCGGTCACAACATACTTGGGCACGGTGCCTCCTCCGTAGGGGCGTGAACCGATGATCCCAAAAGGGCACCGGGCCACGTTCCGGCCACAAAGGGCACTTGTGTCGTTTGGTCGAACCCTAGCACTACGCCCCCTGATCGCCTGTCATCTGACGGGCAGCGACAAGACGTTTAGCGGCAGCGTCGCTGAACGGTCGTTCGGTAGCCGCAGGAGGGGCCGACTCGTTGCGGCACTTGCAGCGAGAACACTTGATCGTCCACGGTGCCGTCACCCGTTCGGCCAGCAACCGTCCACAGTTCCCGCACCGGACCTTGAGGCGCGTTACCCGCTTCGCTTCTGGTACGAACTGCTCGGCATAGGCGTCGTCGTTCATCAGGCATCTACGAGATCGTCTTCTGGCAGGTGAAGTTGATGGAGAACACCGCCCGGTCCTGACTGTCCCGCATGATCGGGAACGGCGACTGGATCGCTTGGATGCGTTCATACCGGGTGGAGGACAGGTCTTCGTTCGTGACAAGGTTCATCTTGTCGAACACATCCTTTGCCAGAGCACGGCCCGTCGAATACGACGACGCCCGGATCAGGGTTTGGACGTTGGGTTGTTCAATGACCGGAGCCGAGTTGTTCGACATGGTGTTGATCGGACCCTGACCGCCGGTTTCCTGAACGGAGACACAGGTGTCGGGGTCGTCGGGGAGGCGACCAAGGAACAGGTTGGTGCCGAGCGTCAATGTTACGTTTGTGACATTTGCTGCGAGGTAGGTGCCGACCTCATCCAGCACGCTCATCGGAGGTCACCTTGGATCTCTCGCATGAGTCGCCGCTCCATGCCTTGGGCAGCCATGAAGAACGGGAACTCCAAGAACTTGCCTTGCCCGGACTTCTGGTAATACTTCTTCTCCACCGGGTTCCACGCCAACCCCCGGTTCGTTGGAACGCCCGCTGTTTCGTGGACCTCTTTCGCATACGGCGTGTCGGCGTCTCCGACTGTCACAGCCGTTTCGTACACTCCCCCCACCGGGTTCGTCATGGGAGGAACCGTCGGTTCCTGCGCCACCGTGGACCTGAGGTAGCCGGTAGCGACCGGCACCAACCCGGTGACCGCTGTCTCCAACCGGTTGGCTTCCGTCCAGATCGCCCGCGCTGCCGTCTTCGGCAGGTTCTCAATGTCCTTGACCTTCTTGAAGAAGTCGCTCATGTCCAGATCGAACGAAGCGTTCTTAGCCACGGGTGTTCCTTCCGCAGAACACGACGACGCACTGTTGGCCGAAGTTGTCGGTGCGGCGCTCCACCTTGATGATCGGGCGTACCGCTGAGATCGGAGCGGGAAGGGTGATCTCGTCTTCCGGGTTGATGTTCAGCGAATCATCAGGGATGAACACCTTGTATTCGGCGATGCGTTCCTCGTTCTCGTTGCGGATCACATCATCGGACTTCTCCACATAGGCCGAATACGAAGTGGTGGCCCCCGTGAACGCCCGTTCGCCATAGTTGTTGAGCGACGAAGTAGTACGAATCGCCACCGTGTCTGGCGTCATGTCGTTCTTGATGTCGGTCATAAACTGGATACTGGAAGCGGTCATCAGTCCGCACCCGGCCAAAACTGGATCGTGCCAGTCGTAGTACCCCTGTCGTCAAACTGTCTCTGCCAGAACAACGGTTGCACCATGTCGGAGTTGCCACGGTCGATGTCCTTGTCAGAAATCGTCATGCCACCAAGGTACGGGGTAGGGACCAACCCCTCCCGTGATGCCAGTTCCTTCAACTCGGTGGCTTGATCCCGGTAGCCCTTCGCCTTCTGGCTCATATCGACCCGAAGATCACCGACCGCTTTGTCGGCCATGCGTGAGAACTTTGATGCGATCGTCAGACAGCACCGGTACGAAGCGTCGTACAAACCGGTTGTGGCCGTATCCGACCCTGTGACCTGATTGTTGACCCACGCGATCTCTTCGTCACTCACCAACTGGTCAGTCGTGTCGGTGTCGCCGATCAGAAATCGGATGGCGTCACGGGCGTTTGCTGACGGGTCACCGCTGTAAGTCCAAGTCATTTCGTGCCCCTAACTGGCTAAGGCCGGGAGCCGGTGTTAGCCGACCCCCGGCCTTCTAGCCGTTCTTGCTCAACAGGTGAGGGTCTAGGCCACGCAGTTTGAGAAGAAGTAACCCAGAGGCGATGAGACGACCTTGAAGTCCCATGCGCTCTGAATCTCAATGCGGTCGGCCCGCAGGTGATCCATGCGGAACCTGCTGACTGCGGTGCTCGTACCCAGACCGCCACCAACTCCGTTCCAAACGAAGTTGTACCCGGCGCTTGGGGTCATCAGACCTGCGCTCGGGGCGACGTAGGCAAGGAGGGCGTCCTTGTCACCGATCTGCGCGTAGGAGTCAGTTGCCCCCTCCGCAGCGGAATCGTAGACGCCTGCCATGACGAGGACACGATCGACACCAAGTACCTTGGCGATCAAGTCCGTGTTGATGGACTCTGCGCTGGTGTATTTGTACCTGTCCACGATGTCGCTGTGGTTACGCAGAATAGAGAAGACTGCGTAAGACACGATCAACGTGTTCGCGATGTAGCCGGTGTTCGTCAGGATCGTGTTGATCCCGGCCTGAACGTCTGCGATCGGAGTCGAACCCGAAGCACTCCAAAGAGTGCTAGGGGTGCTGTCCGTTCCCCAAACGCTGGTTGTGAACGCCGACGAGGCCCAATCCCGCTCCTGACGAATCAGCATTTGCTGAGACAGGAACCGGGTTGCATCCATGTCGGGGTTCAGTGGGCTGTCAGAGTTCTCACGAACCTGATCGCCGATGTCCTTGTGCAACGCGTAGACCGACGTTGAATAGGACGCCGTGCTCAGGCCGTATCCGCTACCCGCCGACTCCGTTCCATCGGCACGCCGCTGAACAGCGTCCCGCATGAAATCGGACTGGGTGTATTGGAAGTAGAGGTCTGACTGCTTGTTGACAGGTACCGTCGGAAAGGCGTTCGGTGCAACGAAGGCGTAAGCCTCCTGCATGTACGCAACCGACATATTGGTTAGCACGCTGTCAACGTGTACGTCATTTCTGGTTGGCTGTGGCATTGGTCAGTCCTTCCTACTTCGCACGGCCGTTGGTGACGTTGAGAATCATCTCAGTCGTCTCGCCAGCAGAAGCAGCACCGAGACACTGACCCATCATGTAGACGGTCGTGTCGGTGCCGGGAGAGATTGCGTCAGCCTGAGCGTCAGCAGAAGTCCCGATGAAGTTACCGGCAGCGAGTGTGCCGTCGGCAACAACCTTGGAAACTCCCGAGACGGCGACAATCGCCGACTCCCCGCTCTCTGGGGCGTTCTGGAGGATGCCGATTGGAGCGTTCGTGATAGCCGTAGCCACGTTCACCGTGCTGGCCGAAGCCAGAACGACGAAGTGGTACTGCTTGGACGAAAGATCCGCGGCAGCCGTGAGAGTCCCTATGGTGACTAATCCGGTTTCGTAAGCCATCAGGCGTTCCCCGTTTCAACTCGGTGCTGGTGGTACAGGCCGGGGTTAGCAACCGTGACACTCTGGAGGGCATCGGTGTACGACGTAAACTGACCGTCGCTTACCGCTGCCTTCGCCAACGAGTCGATCTGCTCCCAAGCCGAATCGGTGGCCGGTTCGCCATCCGTTCCAATCTGAGCCATTGTGATGTTCTCCGAAAGGAGAGCATTTGCCGCGTCAAGAACCTTCTCAACGGCGGCAGCCTCGTTCGGGGAATCGTGACGCAACGACACCAGAGTCTTGGTGAACTCTTCGGTCATCTGCGGGAGATACGACCAACCGCTCACACGGTCGGTGGCCTTCTCCACGGCCCTTTCATGCTGGAGTGCCTTCGCCAGAGACTCAGCATCGGTGGCCCGCTTGCGTAGATCGTCGATCTGCTTCGTGATCGCTTCGGGAACGGTGTCATCGACGGACGCCATTACAGGCTCCCGCTCAACAGCGTCCACGGAGGTTTCGCTCGCATCGACAGTCTCCGGCTCGGTGGCCTCGGATGCCTCATCAGTGGTTTCGGGCTGCTCCACGCTGGTCTCTTCGCTCACGGTTATTCCTCCCGTGTCGTCGGTTGAGTCAACATCTGACATTAGCGAATCTGCTTCGTCCAGAACTTCGTCAAGGCTCTTCATCAGAAGCCACCCCTCGTGGAGATGGGCCGGATGGTCAACACCCGACGCTTCGATGATTTCTAGGTCTGTCAGTTTTTTCGCCATAATGCAGAAAGGCCACACCCTTTTCAGATGTGGCCCGTGGGCTTGCCTCTATTTTCCAGACCGTGGGTTCACGGCCTAGTCGGAACCATAGCACTTCCCTCTGGTGTAACAACGGTTACGACTTCTACCGGTTGAGGGCCACCGTTGAGCACGATGGTCGGGCGTTTGCGTACCGCACCCCGGTTGGCATACAACCGGACCTCAACCTGACCATCGAACGATGCGACAAGAGCCGCTATGCGAGCGAGTTGCTGCTCCCACGAGTCAATGACTGGATGGCTCACACCAAAGCCGGTTCGCCCAAGGCGGCTTCCATGCGTCGGGCGCTGCCACCGATCGAATACCCGCGGAGGTCGCCGTTCTGGACTAGATCCCACGCCCACGGTTCCCAGATGACACCCATGAACGGGGTGTTGGCAGGGAAGTCGAACGCTCTGTCGTCTTCGCCGGGGAGGCTCATCGCTGCGGTGATCGGGAACGGCCAAGTCAGGAGTTCAACGAACTCTCCGGCTTTCGTATCGGAGTGCTGGAGGTAGATGGACCGGTCGTCCTTCTTCATCCACCCCCACAACGCTTGCTGCAATGTGTCGTCGTCAGTGAACTCACCGTGGGCGTCCAACACACCGGGGACGTAAACCGGGCCGAGGGTGTACCGCTTCGCGTCGGCCTTCTCCACAACCATTGTCCCCGACTTGGAAATGCGGGTTTGGATCTCGGCACGAACGAACTGGCGCATCGCTTCGACGTTCGGCGTGTTGCCCATCATGTCAAAGCCGTTCATCCACTGGGTCAACTGGCTCAACGACGCACGGCTCACGCGCTGCAACGAGATTTCGGCGTCTCGGCGGTACTCGCGACGACGCTTGCCCTTGCCCTGCTCCACGTTGGCGTAGGTGCCGCCCGGCGTGAAGTTCAGTTCGTCGTCCACGACCTCCATGCCGAGCATGTCAAGCATGATCTCCTGCTTGGCGTGGATGAGTTCCATCAACGGGCCAAGCAACGGTTCGCACTCTGGGCTGTCCAGCATCGTGCGGTACGCCATCAACAGGAGAGTCATGGCGTCCTGCTCGTAGCCGCCACCGCCGTGGTCCTTGTCCATGATGCGCTTCCCTACCTCGTCGGCTGGAGTGTGAGTCGTTGTGCGGCTGGCGAGCAAAACCCGCGGGGCATCGGAGCGTTCCATCTCTGGGTGCATGTCCAGCCACGCTCGGAGCACCTTCGCTTTCACCGCGGGAAGGTCCGCTGCCGGGATGCGGACACGCTGCCCCCGGTAGCCCTTCCCTAGAGCAGCGACAGCCAAACCGACTTGCCGTCGGGTGACCTTCATCTCTGGTGTCTGCCAGAGCCGCAACTTCCACGTTGACGGCTTCTCAGGATCAGGGACGTAGGCGTAAGCCACGGCGGGGTATTCCTCACCGCTGTCCGTCTTGGTTGCCTTCTGCATGTCGGCCCCCTCTGATGCGTACAGCGCAGCGATCTGACGGCGGGCCGCAGCGCGGGTCTTGTGGCAGCCCATCAACTGGTCGGTGCCGTCCTTGACGACGCCGAAGCCGGAACAATCGCTTCGGTTGGCAGCGACCGAGTAGGGCATGGCCCGCAGCGTAGCAAGCCCGGTGGGTTACTTGATGAACCGCCTGACACCCCACTCGGTAGCAAGCCTCTTCGCTTCCTTTCGGGTGATGATGTCAACACTGTTGGCTTCGCCGAACCGCCAGTCGTTCAACGTCAGGGTCGGCACCCAACCATCTGGGTGAAGCACCATGTCTTGCAGATACGACGGCCCTTCTTCACTCATGTAAAGAACAGTGTGCGTCCCATCAGGTGCCGTCCTCGCGTAGTAGGTGCGGGTGACGGTGGACCGTCGGGCCATCAGGCAGCGCCTACGTCGCGTGGCCCTACGTCTGGTGAGCCGACGAACCCGGTGAGGTCGGGCCACTCGCCGGGGATCTCCACGATGCCGCCCTCGTCGGCGATCTCCTTCATCTGCCGGGAGATGATCTTCCAACGACCTTCCATCATCGGCGACTTCGGCAACTCAGACCGAGGGTCGCCGTACTTCCACCCGGCTGAGATTTCCACCATCATCCGGTTGAGTTCTTCGCTGGTTGGTACTGCCATCATCGTCTCCTTCGTTGCTTCGTAGTGTAGCCGGTTCTAGCGTCACAGGGCGATGGCCCCGGCGATCCGTTCAGTGATCGCAAAGTCGAACGGTGCAGCATCCCACCCGGTTGGGTCGTGGTCTACGCCCAGCCCGTCGGCGTCGAACTCCTTGACCAACTGTGCTGCGAGATCCGGGGCGACGTACCGAAGCAGCGACAGGTACTCGGTGCGGAACGGTCGGGTGTGCCCCTTCGGGAGATCGTGCCGCCAGAACGACATCACATGGGCGAGTTCGTGGCAGATGATCTGGACGTTCCAGTGTTGCCTGTTGAGTCGGATCGCCCAACCCGCGTGGTAGTGACCACCCCGGCTGGCCGAGTCCGACCGCTGCCGGAAACAGTGGACTGGTTCGATCATGGCAGCGTCGCCGCCCCGTGCGTACCAGTACGGCGACTCGGTGATTGCATCGACCAGCGCCTTACACGAATCGAACTCGGTGAACGACTGGTAGGGCTTCAACACGACCCGGCTTTCCGCGGCGTACACCAGTTCGGCCTCAACGTCAGAGACAACATCCACGGTCGGATCAGCAGACCACGCGCTCACCGGGACAGCGCCCCTACCGCACCGCTCTTGACGGCTGAACCGCCAAGGCGTGCCCGTCCACCGGCAGCCTGTCCAGCCGACCGGCCCGACCCGCCGAAAGACCCGGCAGATGATCCCCGCCCGGCGCACACCTTCGGGTACTTCGTGTCGAAGACGCTCTTGACCGCTTGGTCCTTGTCACGCAACGCCACCTCAACCGACGTACTGACGACCATTTCGGCTTCGGCCTGTTCGGCAGCGAACGCCTCTTCGGCTTCGCGTGTCGCTTCCAGCCGGGCTTGCCTGATCCGGCCCGCCACCCGGTCGGTGAACCCAAGCAGGAACGCGTTCTTCCAAGCGATGACATGGCCCGGCGCGTATGTCTCCGACCGCATCTGAGCGACCATCTCTGGTGCATGGACCGCTTCGGCGGCTTGAAGGCTCAACGAGGTGACGAGCATGTCCACATAGTCAAGGTCGGACTCAAAGCCGCAGACCTCAATCCACTTGACGTACTGCCGCTTCGGACGCGGACCCCGGTCGGCAACATCAACCTCGTACCAGTCGTTCAACTCTGGGGAGAACTGCTTGCGGCCCGCTTGGATGATCTGCGTCAACCCGTGAGCACGGGCGATCTGGGAAACCAGATTCATCCGTGGACTCTCGTACTTCCCGGCATCGACGTAGAACCGTCGAAACCCGATCGTGTCTTCGACCGGTTTGCCAGCAGCGAGCACCAGCGCCTCTTCGATGCCGTACTTCGCCATCAGGCGTTCGGCACCGCTGATGAAAGCGTGGGCCTCTTCCTCGTAGTCGGTGGCTTCGGCCTGATCCAGCAACGCCCGGACCTTGGCGAGCACCTTGTCATGGTTGCTCATTAGATGATCCCCGCCTTGTCCAAGTAGTCGGCTGCGAACTTCATCGCCTCGTTGAAGGCTCCGGCGTCTAGCGACCATGCAGGTACGCCGCCGTGGAGGTTGAGTCCAGCGGTCTGGCACCGGTCCTCGTCCAGCAAGGTTGATGCGTAGTACCGGCTGGCGAACTGGCCGTGGCCGGGGAACGTCGGGTCGCAGTTCGGACGGGTGTAGTCGTAGAACTCAACCATCGCGCCGTATGGCTTGCCGTCCGGGTCAACGCTGTCGTTGACCAGACATCCGTCGCGACCGTAGGTCTCTCCCTGTCGGACGATCTTGACGAGGAACACCTTGCCCTCGTCGTTGGTCACCTTGTGGAACTTGTTCACTGTCTCTCCTTGTTGGTTGTCGGTTGGAACTCGTGGGCACCGGGGCAGCAAGCCTTCATTCGACGTACTCCCATTCGCCTAGACAATCCTGAATGAACAGGTCGTGGTTGAAGCACTTGGCGCAATCGCAACCCGCCTCGTACTCCCACTTCCCCTTGAACGGTTCGCCGGTCATGGTGTGCTGGTTGCGCCAACCCTTGACGGGCCGGTCCTTGGGGCGGGTCACCGCTGCCCGCTCACGGGCGTTGGCCTCTTCCCTCTCGCGCTGCTCCTGCTCCCGCTCTGCGATCAGCGCCTTGTCCTGCCGGTAAGCCGCGGCAACGTCAGCGGGATCGCCACCGCCGTGAACCCAACTCATACCGAACTCTGCGTAATCCTCGGCTGCGTGCTGTGCATCCATGTATTCGTCACAGGCCGGGCACCGCTCTGGTCCCATGTGGACCTCGGTCTGGCTTTCCGAAAACTCTGTGGCCTCCGGTTCCGTCGTGCAGGTTGCGATGTGCTCGCTCATCACTCGGCCTCCTTGATGTCGATGGTCGCCTTGGCTGCTGCCACCGTTGTCCACCGGGACTCACGGGGGAGCAGGGACAGGTACGGAGCATGAACAGTCACAACGCCATCGTCATCAGTTGTGATCTCATAGCCCTTGTAGGTGGTGGCGCTCATCACTGTCTCTCCTTGGTAGCCGGTCTCTGTCATGACCCCAGTGTAGCCTGATGTAGCGCCTTGACGCAACATGGTCACGCTGCCTTCCTCTTCCGACTGGCGAGGATCTCCCCCACCCGCTCTTCGTGTTCGGACTCCCCGACCCGCCGGGCCACCTTCGCCACCCGATCAGCCTTGAACACCCGCGTCCCGCAGCCCACCTTGTCCACGCCGTTCTTCGTGTACGGGCCGTAGCACTCCACGAGTTCCCCATCGTGGGGACTCACGATGAACCGCCGGAACTTGAACCAGCCCGGCTTGCCGTACACCCGGAACCGTCGTCCCTTCACCAGCGGGAGGGTCGCCCCGTCGTACTGGTCGTGGAACTCCCAGCCCTCTGCTTCACGCTCGGCCTGCACCTCGGCGTAATGCTGCTGGTTGATCTTGACCCACTTCGCTGCGAGCGGTCGTGGGGCCGCTATCGGTTGTGCCATGTCGTCTCTCCTTTTGGCTGGTGACTTCCTTCCACAAACACATTCTAGCATCTTGAAGCACGCTGCATTTTCGGGGTTCACCCCACCAAAACCTGACCTGCGGTTATGCCCGCGCGCGAAAACTGAACATGCAGGTCACAGCGTTACGAAAAAACTTTCAGAAAGTTTGCGGCTAGACTGGGCTACATGGCAACTCTGCTGAGGCCAGACCTCCCCACACCACAACTCTCCCGCGTGTTCGGGCATCTCAAAGACGACGCCCCATACGCCGACCTTGACGACGCCACCCGGACTGCGCTGGTCGATCGCGCCATGTCCCAAGGGGTTGCCTCGTTGACACCCTCAGAGCGTCAGATGATCGAAGACACCAACACCAACAGGCTCAAGAGGCTTCGACGCGGTGGGGTCAACTACGACATGCTCACCCAGCAACGAATCGACTAGCAGATGGCTACCGACCCGATCACGCTGGACCGGCAAGCAGGACGCCTCGCAGCGTTTCTTCAACCCCAGCATCGCGGTGCGCTCGCCAAGACGGTTCTCGCCACCCCACCCGGCGACGACATCGCCGAGCCGTACCGGGGATGGTTGGAAGACCCCACGACCGTTCCTGTGATCGACCTTCTCAAGCCCTCAGAGTTGACGGCAGCCGACGCCGAGTGGATTCACGACGGAACCCGCGACTAGCCGACACTGACCCCGACGGCGCTGCGATTGAGAATGACGTAGTAGTTGCCGGGGACTTCGGTGGTCGTCACCCCGGTACTAAAGTTGTACCCCGTCAACGTGGGCTTCACTACTTCGATGATGTCCACCCCCTGCGACGCCGCATACCTGCCGACATCCGTGTAGAGCAGTTCAACAGTCTCTCCTAGACGCTTGAGTTCGGCCATTGCCTCCTTCACCGCTGGTTCGCTGAACCACGGATGGTCTGCCCCCGCTATGTCCTTCATACTTTCAACGGGCCAGTTCCTCATGTAGTCAGGGCCGAGGATCGTGTTGCCACGCTGGATGTCGATGTCGTCATACCTTTGCATCGCTTCCGTGACGCTCAGTGTCGTCTTCTTGATTTCTTCGATCTGGCTGTTGAGCGGTTGGGCTGCTTGAAGCATTTCTTGTTCTAACGGTTCGTACAGGGCGATCTTGGCGTCAGCCTCAACAACCATTTCAACAACGGTCCCGTGTTCCCAGTCTCCGCTACCGGTACCGATCCCGAACTTTTTTGTTGCGAAGTCATCAGCGATGTCCTCAACGTCGCTGGCGTAAGTACCGTTGCCGAACAGCCCTTGTCCCACATAGGTGGTGTCGCCGGGGTCGATGAACTCTTGGACGAACTGATCGACCTCCGCTCGCTCATTGGCACCGAAGCCGCGGTACAGAACTGTGCGCCCCTCTGCTATGGCGTCTTCCATTTCCCCAACTGTCAACTGTTGGACGCCCGCGTCAGGCCACTGGGTTTTGATGATCTCCCGCAACGCCGGGTCGTTCGATACCTTTGGGTCGTTCCAACTGAGCCGGTTGTCGCCCGTCTTCGGCATGGACTCTATGACTTCTTCTACGTTGGCTACTTCGTCAAACCACTTCTCGGGCTTCGTCGCTTCGACCACACGCCCAACCGGCTGCTGTCCTTCGTTGATGAGCCGAGCGAACTCCTCAAGATCGTCAATCGTTTCCGATAAAGCCGAGGGATCGACAACCGGTGGTCTACCCGCTGCCCGCTGCCTGATCTCGGTGAGTGTGAAGTCCAACACCTCCGGCGATTCGGCTTGGGTGACGCGAGCCGCACGGATCATGTCGTTGACTCTCCCAACCTCAGGAAAGTCTAAGAGTTCGTCGGCCATGACAACAGCGTTCCGGTTCAAGAGAAGAACCTGACTGCTGTACGCTTCATCACCAGACGAAATAAGCGTGTCAACAACAGCGTCGTAGCCGAGCAACGTCGCGATCGCCCCATCGTCGGCACGCGAAACCTTGACACCCTTGAAGCGGCCTTGCGCCCCCTGCATTTTGTCATTGACGACCAGCCGGTAGATCGACTGGAACGCCGGGTCGTCTATCGGGTCGCCGGTTTGTTTCGCTAAAGCAACCAGACCGAACGGGTCGTCACCCGTGTACCCCAACCGGTCCAGCGATGTGCCAACAGTTTCAATACTTGCCGAAGACGGCAGCCTGCCCGAGATATGTCCCGGTAGCACATCGTCAATCGTCCGGCCCCGGATGTCTCGTAGCGCCGACACCGCAGCGGTGGACGCATCATCTATCGCAAGGTCAGCGGCAACCTCAACGATCTCTTTCGCTTGGGCACCCATCGCCTGTTCGATAAGAGCAAGGTCGCTGCCCGTGACGGTCTTTGCGTCTGGTTGGAGCGCCGCACGAAGCACACCACCCGCCTCGTCCCCGCTCCAACCCTTTGAGTACGCCGCCGCCATGTCCATCGCGGTGTCCAACCCATCGCCATCGCCAAGGGTTCGCAAACCAGCCTCCGCGGAGGTCTCGCCAGCGTTGGAGAAGAAATAGGTACCGTCGCCGTAGTGGCCGGTCCCGGTGTGGAAGTCCCCGGATTGGAGTTCTTCAAGGAACTGGATGTTCTCGTCGCCGCGCAGCAACTCCAAGCCGCCTGATTCCAACACCTCGTCCAGTTCAGCGTCGGTTACCAGTTCAGGGAGGTCGTCAAACCCTCTGGCCCTGCGAAGATCCTCCAGTTGCGCCTTGACAGCGATCGTGTTGTCAGGGTCGGTGGGGTCAACTTTGACGCGGTATCTGACCCTTGTCGGGTCAGCGCGCGCATCGTCCAGCGTCGCCAAACCGCTATCAGTGACCATCCGTTTCGCCTTGTAATAGTCACGGTCGATCATCTCTTCTAACGCTTCGCGGGCTTGGGCCTCCCACGCAACCGCTACCTGATCCAAGTTCGCACTCGTACCGAACGGGTCCACGAGATCAACGATGTCTTCAACATCCACGACCGGGCGCACAAAGTCCGGGTTCTTAGCAAGGAAGTCGTCGTACAGGTCCGGTCGAACAATGCGTTCCGATTCCCCGGCGATCTTCTCGTACACAAGGATCGGCTTTTCGCCCTGCGCGACGTTGTTGTCCCACAACCTGATCTCATCGAACAGGTCGTCGGCTGCCGCTTGGGGGAACACTTCCGACACGCCAGCATGGGTGTCGCGTATCACCTGCTCTGGGACACGACGACCGCTTCGCGCCCCTCGGGCTGCTGAACGGGCCACCGCTTCTTCGGTTTCGATCGTGACGTACTCGGCTGTCACTCGGGTGGAACTGGCACGGGCCTCAGCGACCTTCTTCTGCAACTTGGCGTAAGACGAATCGCCGGTACCGTCCAAGACAATGTTGTTGCTGCCGTCCAACGCTTCGCTCATCAACTGCTTGCCCATGTACGACGACTCTTCATGCACATACGCCGCAGCGTTCACAGACCAGTCGCCGCGCTGGTCGATGATCTGGACGTATTCGGGAATCATGTCTTTGGCTTCGTCGGCGTTGACGAGCACATGACGATCAGGTAACACAATCGTGTCGGTGTTTGTGAGGCTGGACTTACCGGACGCCGGGCCACCCCCCATGAACACAACCTCGTTGGATTCGGTGTAGCCGCCCTTCGCTAACTCTGCTTCGATATATGGACGGTGAACGCCCTCAACACGCGACTCAATCCACTTGCCGTCCACGGTGTTGCGGGCCATTGTGTCGATCTCTGGCACAACGTCGTAGTCGGCTTTGCGAAGAAACTTGGCGTAAGCGTCCTCGTCGTAGATTTCCAGCAAGCCATCCTTCTTGCGGAGGATCAACTGGGGTGGATCAAAGTTCGTGTCCCACAGTTTGATGTCGTCAAAGATGTTCTCGTCCAGAATGTCGGGAAAGATCCGGCTGATACTGGAATGGGTGTCTCGCACCACCTGTTCAGGGACGTACCGGCCTGTCCTGCGGCCACGGGCTGCCGCCCGGCGTACCGCCTCTTCGGTATCGACAGTCACATAGTCGGCGATGACGCGCTCACCGCTGCTGTTTGCCCGCGCTGACGACACCTTGCCCCGAAGTTTCTCAATGGACGAATCCCCGGTGCCGTCAAGCATCGTGTCGCGACCCGACTGAACCGACTCGGCCATGATCTCCTTGGAAAGCATGGATGACTCTTCGTGAACGTAGGCGGCAGCCTTCGTGTTGCTTTCCTTGGAAAGCACCTTGTATTCGGGAAGGTGTCCCTTGATTTCGTCGGCGTCAACGACGACCATCGTGTCCGGGTCGAAGTCGATCAACTTTTGCCTGATCGCTGTTCCCTTCCCTGACGCTGGACCGCCACCCATGAAGTGAACGACCTGTTCGCCCGGCTCGGCAACAGGAACGTCGCCGATGATGTCGGCTGCGATGTCCCGGTGAAGTTGCCTTCGGAGTTCCCAGTATTCGCCGTCGATCTGCGTGTACGCGTCTTCGGTGCCTCCCGGTAAGCGACCCCCGAACCGGTTGTAGAGGTCGTCGTCTGTTGCCAGCCGGTACGGGTTGGGTTCTTCGGGGAACCACTCAAGGTCCGTGACACGTTTCGGATGAGGGAGGTCGTCGGCGATGTCGGCAGCGGCCCGAACCAGACGCTTCTTCTCAATGTCGTCGATGCCTATTTGCCGGGACTTCTCGTAGTAGCCCCAAATCTTGTCTTTGACATCAAGGCTGTCTGGGGTGTGGAACTGGATTTCGATGATTACGCCGTCTGGGCCTCGGAAGTTTGCGTTGATGCCGTTGTACGGGTTCTTGGCGTTGGGTTGACGCCAGTAGTTCTTCGGTCCCTTGGTGAGTTCGTAGCCTCGGTCACGCAGGTCACGCATCGCTGCGGCGACATCATCGTTGTACCGGGCTTCGTCTATGACCATCGTGTACCGAACAGAGTCGCTTACCTCGTCGGCGACCTCGGTTACCGTTCGTAGCCGCTGCGGGAACGCTGCCGTTTCGTCTACGAAGTCGGTGGCGATCTTGCGGGCCAGCGACGCTTCTTCCTTGACGTTGAACTGGAGGCCGTACAGGTCCGCTCCGATGTCGGACGCGGTGCCCTGCACCTGAGCGGTGATGTTGCCCTGCGCCGCGAACGCCTTCTTGTGGATTCGGGTTGCTTCCCGCCACGCCTGCTCGCGTACCGCAGCAGGGATGTCCGGTGGTGCCATGACCTGACCGGGTAGCCCCGTGGACGGTGGAACGATCGTGTCGTACACCACGGTCCAAGTGCAACGGCAGTTCGGGTGCGCTGGGGGCAGGTCTCGGGGTTCGACCACCCAGTTGCCGCCCCTTGGGTACGCAGCGTTGAACGATCCCCCCTCAAAGGCGACGACCTTGCCGTGAAGCGGTTCACAAATCTGGCACACCTCAAACGATGAGGTGATCCACTGACGGCCAGCACGCTGCGGGTTGAACATTCCTGCTTCGGCTGCCTGCCGGGCTGCGACCATCTTGCCTTGGTTGGAGGCTTCCATCATCTCGGTGCGGGAGATGACACGGGTTCGATGCTCGCGGAGTTTCTTGCCGTACTTGGATGCCTCACGTTCAACGGCTTCCAACGCCTGCTCGGTGGTCTTGCCTGCTGCGACCGCTTCCGCGAACACGGTGCGGCCCCGGTTCAAGACGGCGTTGTGTTGCGGCAGCGTCAACCCGGCTACCGAAGGAGCGAGTCGTTCACCGAACTCTGCTAGGTCACCCAGCGACGGTGCCGTCTCCAACACCTCGCCGAGCATGTTCATCATGGCTTGCCTGCCGCCCTTGCCGGTTGTGCCACCGATGATGTCTTGCAGGTTCGCTCGGGTGTCCTCAGCGATGTTGGTAATCAGCCGGGCTGATTTGTTTTCGGCCCACTGTTTCCCCGCCGGGGTTTTGGTGGAGAACCCGACAGAGAACGACGACCCCACAGGTGGCATCAACGTCACCGTCTTCGGGGTTGCTGCCTTCTGGATCTGGTTGATGGCTGTCGGGTCTGGTTTGCGTTCCAGTTGCCCTACCAGTTCGTCCCAGAACACCGCCCCGGATTCGTCTATCTGGTTGAGTAGTTCGGTAGCCAACTCTTGGCGGGCTGGTTCCAGATACTCCAACAGGGGGCTGAGAGGCCCGTCGGCACGCGCCGGGTACAGGTCGGTTCCCAACTGGCGGGCGTTGCCGGGCAGGTACGAAACGTCGTCGGTGAGGTTGAAGTCAGCGATCACCGACGGTGGCATCGTCAACGCTTCGTTGAAGGTGCGTGCTACCCGACGTTCCCTCGGTGTGAGCGGAGCACCAATCGGTTCCAAGCCGGGCTGCCCCGGTACCCGCTTGCGGGGAACCTTGACGGTTGTCTTAGCGAACCCTGACCTTGCGCCCCGTCCGGTCGTGACGGGCATCAGTCAACCGATTCAGCCTCGGTGCTGACCGGCAGGCCACCTACCTCCCGCAAATACGCCTCCAAGTTGTCGTCGGGGAAGAGTTCAGCCCCAGCGCCAGTGAGTTTCGCAACGTATTCGCCGAGTTCTTTCAAGTCCACGTTCCTGACTGGGGCGTGGGTCAAGTTCGGGGTCAGGTTCGCGTCGATGCCGTTGACCTTGAGTAGCCGTGGGAACGCATGGTTTTGGAACACCGACGCGATGCCGTCCAGATACGCGTTGAGAGACTGGGAGAACAGGGCGACCTTCGACACCGACAGGGCTTGCGTGCCGACCTTTTCATGGCCGAGGAGGATGAAGTCCGCGAGCATCGTCATCGCTATCCGCTGGTCGTAGCGGGCAATGATGGCGTCAGTATCGAACTGGCGGTCACCACCTGTGCTTAGGAGTTTCAGGTCGTAGGCAAGGTTGTTGGTTTCTGGGTCGTAAGCCAGAGGGAACACGACACCCTCTTGCTCGTCGCGTCGGATGTTGCGAATGATCTGCTTGATCTCGTTGAGAGCCGACGTTTCCTCAGAGGTGGCGTTGTTCGATAAGAGTTGCGGAGGGACATACGCGATTGGCAGCCCAGCCAAATCGCGTTCAATGCCGATCGCTTCGATCTCTTGGATGCGCTTCTTGAAGTAGTAGGAGGTGTACGCGTTGCGAAGCACCGACTTGCCTTCGGGGTTGTTCAACGCGCTGGAGGTGCGGAACAGGAGAGCCTTCTCAATCGGGATCTCAACGAGACCCTTTCCTGAGACCGGGTTCAACTGGTACATGCCCTTCACGCCGCCAGACTCGTCAAGGTTCCAGCGTTCCAGCGTGTCCTGCGACCGGGGTGCGAGTTTGCGCCAACCGATCATCCCGTCGTTGTAGCGGGATCGTTCACCGTCGTCTGTCCAACCCTTGCGGTACTTGTAGACGATCTCAAAGTACGACCAGCCGTAAGTCAGGTAGGACATGATCTGAGCGAGCATGTCTTCCCAAGTGGTCGTCATGTCGGTCATGCACTGGCCGCAGAACGTCGCGATGTCGGAGGCTTGTTCGTTGTCTGGGTCGGATGGTTCGACCTGCCATTCGACAGCGCGCATCAGCATGGAGATGGCTTGGATGACTGCGCCGACCACCGGGTCGTTGTCGCGCATCTCCCGGTAGGTGCGATAGGCGGTACGCCCCCGGAGGGCGGTCAGGAACTCTTCGCGAACCTGACCGTCGTAAACTTGGAGGCCGGTTGATCCGATCTCCATGAAGTCCGTGGACGTTGCCTTCTTCGTTTCAGCAAACGTATCGGCAGCAACGTCGGTCATGGTGCGACTCTACTCCTAAGCGCCAGCAGTCAGGACGACCGTGAAAGGAGAGTATCACGATCGCCCTGACCGGGCTGGTGGTGCCATGCCGTGGAAGGCGTGACGGGACTCTAACAGGGAGAGTCCGTTGGAGTGCTAATCCTCTTTCTCCCAGTCGTAGGGAGGATGGATCAGTCGAACGTGGGAAGCCTGCTTGAACGGTTCCGGTTCTGGTTCGTCGCCGATGCTGCGGATGTACCACCCGGCTGCGACACCGATCAGGAACAGGGACATGGGGATCAGCAGGTATTCCCAGAACGGGTTGGTGACACCCATCAACGCAATCATGCTGCCAGCCCTTCGTTCAACCAGATGACATCGCCGCCCTCTTCGGTTGCAACACTGACCTCGCCGGTGTCATAACTCCTGATCCACAACCTGATCGGGTTCTCCCCGTCACGGTCGGTGATGTTCAGCACGGCTAGTTGGACGCCTGCATGTTCGTATGACCTCATGTGTTCAATGGCGACGCTCACGCTGCCTCCTTCAAGAGTGTGACGAGAGCGTTGACCTCTTCGACCTGAGCCAAGGTCAGTTCGACCTTGACGCCGTTCTGGCCCGTTTCAGCGACGCTGGTGTAAGACTCACCGCCGGGCCGATCCGAGTGGTAGACGTTGAGCAGGTCGTAGGTGTCGGTGTCGATCGCAGCCCACCGGACCTTGTTGGCCTCCCGCTCGGCCTTCCGCTCTTCGGCAACGTAGAGGTCGTGCTTCTGCCTGTCCAGTTCAGCCTCGGTGATCTCGTCCAAGGTGTATTCGTTGGACCAGTTGGCGATGTCCTTCGTCGCGATCAGCGTCGTACCGGCTTCGTTGCGGGCCGTCAGCACCGTCTCGTACTGGTTGGTTTCGTAGTTCCACTTGACGGCGAACACTTCGACGTACCGCTTGATCGTCTGGTCCCGGTAGGACCGGTCGTCACCAACCGGGACGATCTCGTCGCCAGTGAGCAGCCACTTGTCGAACCCGCTCGGCGAGAAGCCGTGCCTGCGTGACCGTTCAACGTGGTACACGGTGTTCGGTTTCAGATCCTTCGCTTTCATTCTCTCTCCTTATTGGTTGTCGAACTAGAGGGTGATGGTGATGGCCGTTACACCCGACGCCTCTTCAACGGCGGTGTCGATGTAGCCAAGCAAGCAGGGGCCGCACACGGCACCTAGTTGGAGTGTGGGGATCTGGACCCCGCAGTCTTCGCAAGCCTTCGTCATGTCTCTCTCCTTGTTGGTTGTCGAACTAGCCATTGAGGTAATGCGTCCAGTCGGAATCGGCGTTGGAGTCGGCAGCACTAGCCAAGTCTTCGGCGTTCCAACCGACGTAGAACACTGGCGACTCCCGCACGTTGTCCAAGTAGCCCTCGTAGGCGTGGTACTTGGCAGCCTGTTCCGGGTCTTCCGGGGCATTAGCCCAGCCGTTCCGCTCTTCGGCGTAAGGGTTCTGGGCGCTGGCCTCGCTCACCCGGTCACACACTTCTTGGAAGGTCTCGGTCTCGGTCACGAACTAATCATAGCCCGTGTGGAGCGTGGATGCAACGCTTTGTAGCGTTACCTGACATGGTGTCAGAAACACTCACGACCAGACACGAGGCGAACCATCCGATCTCATCGTGGAGTCATCCGGCAACGCCAACCGATCCGCACAAGCCCCACACAACCCATCCCACGGCTCACCATCCTCATCCAACCGCTGAGGCTCAATAGGAGCCACGCACAAGCCACACAGACATTCCTCTTCGACATCCACCGCCGGGAACCCCTCCAACACATCCAGCACAGCCTCCGTGGTCACATGCATCAGGTCGGCTTCCCGGTTCGCCGGGACATCCTCAACCTTGATGTCGATGATGAGACGCCGACGCATCGGAGGCTTGTCCATCAGAACGGCTCTTCGTTGGGGTACTCCGGCTTCGGCATCGACGGCTTCGACACCGACGACACCCGGTCGATCTTGTCGATCGTCGCGAACATCAACGACGCAGCAACATCCTCAGCGACGACTTCCACGGTGCGCTTCTCGTTGCCCTCGTTGTCGGTCCAAGTGTTCTCCTTGAGACGGCCCCTGACGACCACCCGGTCTCCCTTGGACACAGACTCGGCGACATGCGACGCCAGATCCTTCCAGCAGATCACCGTGAAGAACGACGGATCGTCCACCCAGTCGTCGCCCTGCTTGCGACGGTCGTTGACCGCGATGCGGAACCGGGTCAGCACCGAGTTCTTAGTCGGTTTGATCTCCGGGTCCGTTGCCAAGTTCCCGCACAACGTCACTTCCGAGTTCGCCATCTTGCTGGTCTCCTTCTCCGAGAATCACCTCGGCTCTAGCGATCATCCTGTCGATGACCCCTTCATTGTCGCCCCCTGCCACGGCTGCGGCTTGGGCTGCGATGTTGATGTTCGGTCGGCGCTTGTCTACCCACCGGTCAGGTGACCGGTTCGTTAGGAAGAAGATCGCCGCTGAGACGTTGCCGTTGGTTGCCGAATCGAACAGCGCCGATTCGACCTGTTCCACAGCCTCGGCTTCGGCTTCGTCTCGGTCCCCTTCCCAGTCGGGGTTCTGGTTCACGAACCGTTGAACAGTTCGGATGCCTACCCCTGTCGCTCGGGCTGCCTGCTTGCGTCCCATGCCGTTGCGAATGTGGGCGAGGTACACCTGACGTTTGTCGCCTCGGAAGGCTTTGCTTCCGAACTCTGGTTCCAGAATGTCTCCCACCTTCTAAGGGTACGTCACAGGCGTCAAGTCGCAGGCCCGAATGGTCACAGCGAAAGCACTTCCTGTGCCAACCGAGCAACCGCGGCTTCGCAGTACCGTTCCTCAATCTCAATGCCGACCGCTCGCCGCCCAAGGTCTTTCGCGGCTCGCAGCGTGGACCCTGCGCCCATGAACGGGTCAGCAATCACGCCAGTCGGGAAGTGGTCGGCGACGATTCGTTTCATCAGCGTGACCGGCTTCTGCGTGGGATGTGTTCGCCTCAGATTGCCCTTGTCGGCGTTGACTACCCCGCCATGTTGGATGCGGTACATGAACCCGGCCTTGTCGGGACCGTTCATCCACGCCAACTCAAACGGTGACCCGAGCATCCGGTCAGCCGCCTCAACGACCCGCTTGTCCCAGCAGACCCACCGACCCGGTTCGGGTAGCGCCGACGGGAAGTGGTTGGCTCCGAACACCAGCATCGGGGTCGGGTGGACGGCTTCGATCACCCACCGAGCCAGAGCATCGGACTCGTCGCCGGGAATCGTCCCCCAGTCCCGCGCAGTCTTGATCGTCTGCTGGTAGTCGATGCCGTAGGGCGGGTCCGTCACCACCACATCAAACGTCAATGTCGGCAGGATCTCGCGAGCGTCGCCGTGGTAGATCGTCACCGCGTCGTCCTCGTAATAGGGCTTCACACCGCAGGTTGGAACTGCTGCACCCCGAGGCGTTCAAGGAACGTGACGTACACCGGGAGTTTCGGATGGCCGACCATGACAGCCGGTGGAACCCAACCGGGTTCGCCGTACCTACCCTCGGCCCCACGCCCCTCTTCAACGTGGTCTAGGAGATCGTACCGTTTGACTGTGACAGCGAGTTCGTTGGCTAGCACCTGTTCGGTGTAGACCGGGTACTCCATGCTCTTGGGCCGGGTAATGGCGACCACCGCTTCGACCACCCGATCGGAGAAGCCCAGATCCCGTAGGTCTGTGGCAGTCACCGGGGTGTCTTCGATGATGTCGTGGAGCCAAGCGACCGTCGATTCCTCAGCGGTTGCTGTCTGGCGGGAGACCCTGCGAAGGTGATTGACGTAGGGCCGACCAACAAGGTCGGTCTGTTTGGCGTGGTACTTGGCTGCGAGCATCGCGGCTCGCACGCTCTGTGGTACCAGTTTCATCCACTTCACTTGGTTCTCCTTTCCACCCTCAGTCTAGCGTGATCGAACTCGCTTTAGCGATTGTGCTCCAGTTGGGATCAGGCTCGTCAGCAGCCACTTCGGCATCCGTCCATCGACGCTGAATCGACAACACGCCGCCTTCGACCATCGTGCGAACCCGAATCCCTCGGCGCTTCGCAGCCCGGTACACCGTCACCCGCATCGACGCGACATCGGTATCGAAATCGGCACCACGTTTCAGGCCATACGGTTTGCCGTCTAGCCACTCTTCCCACGGGTAGTCCCGTGCAGGGAACTTGTCTAATAGTTGCGCCATAGTCTGCCTCCGAACTTGGCCTAGCGATCGTTGGATCTAGTGTAGCGGATTCCAGCGCGCTAACCATTCCACCTTTCGACAGTGACCTTGTAGGTGTGATGGCGCGAACCGCCAAGGGGAATGATGAACGAAGCGGTCTGGTCGCCGGGACCGTTCATCTCAACCTCACCGACGAAGAGGTTCGTACGCGGGTTGATGACCTTCTGGCTGAGGCGGCGAGCAAGTGCTTCTGTCTCGTCCTGCTGAACGAGGTGGTCGATCTGACCGAGCGCCCACTCGCGAGCGTCGGCCATAGTCTCGAAGTCGTGCCAGTTTGACGTTGTGCGGACCCTGCCGGACGGCGAAGCCGCCGAAGCGGACCACGCGGTTTCCCATCGGTCTTTGCGGACGATCGCCGTGTAGCGGTCGTCGGTGGTCAGGACGTAATGCCCGGCCTCAACCTTCTGCCACGACCAGAACTCGGTCGGGTCAATCATCTGCGTGTACGTCACTTGCTTCCCTCCCCATCGAAACCAGCCTCAACGGCCATCTCATGTAGTTGTACGAAGGCGACCATCTTCTTCAAGGCCATCTCCGGCGAACCCAGTTGCGTATCCGATTCGTTGATCGCCGCCTGAATCTGGATGATCCGCTTGGCAATCTGGATGGCCTGTTCAGCCTTGACTGTGTAGGCCGCGAAAGCCGCCTCCCAGTCCGAGTCGTTGATCTTTGTCACTTGCTCTCTCCTTCTGTTGTCGGATTCGTTTCGGGGGAAGTTGACGAGAGACAGAGGATGATCTCATCCTCAGGCGTGTCGAAGGACGCCGCCGAATACGGCGAGTCGTTGTCGCACCCGACACAGATCGTGCCGAACTCCGCGCCTTCGGTCTTGGGGAACAGCGGGAACTGGACGCCGTGGCCTCCATCCCCGCAGACCCCGCATGTCGGAACCGTGCTACTCATCAGTCCAACCTTTCTGAGACCCAGACGAACGCGTCTTCACCGGCCTCGGTGAGCGCCGCTTCGGCACTCTTGGCGTAGGCACCCGCGTAGGCGACCTTCCGACCATGACTCTGGCCGAAGGACGAAACCCAGATGTAGGCACCACCGTGGTACGAGTCGGTCTTGCCGACTCCAGAGGCGACGACCCACTTGCCGTAGCCCTTGTTTGCGCCCTTGATCTGGACACTGGCGAAGCCGCACAACTCAAACGGCTGCTCCCAGACCTTGACGACCTCAGACGAGTCGTCCAGTGGGTTCGCGTGCTGGACAGCGACGTACTGGGGAAGCACCGCCGCTTGGGCAGCCTCCCGGCCAGCAGCGTCAGCCGCAGCGTGGACGTTCGCGTAGAACGCCTTCTTCTCCGCAGGCTTCAATGCTGAAACCTGCTTGGACACAACAACCATGTTCTCTCCTTGGTCGGTGGTTGGGGACTCACTCACGAACCCCATCATAGCCGCCCTAGAACATGAGTGCAACACCATCTAGCATGACGCTACGTCTGTGCCCTCACGTTCGCCGACAAAGTACGCAACGCATCCATCCGAGCACGCAGGCTCGTCAACTTCTCACGAATCGCCCGCTCCTTCGCGCCCATGATCCGAGCCACCGCCATCTCGTCAATCGCCTTCTGCGTCGCCTTCGCCTCCCTCACGGCAACCGTCATCTTCGGATCATCCGCAGCCAACGTCACCAGATGACGAGTGAACGCACGCTTGTGAGCGACATCGGCACGCGCCGCCTCTTCACAAACCGTCGCATACGCATCGGTGTATTCCTCCAACTCGTAAACCAAAGAAAGGATCTGAGATTCAATCCCACCCTGAGTCACCATCTCACGCACGCCCAATCACCTCCATAGGAACCAACACTTCCTTCGCCGCGCACCCACTCGCACACTGGGCACACAACCTCAACCAACCACCAACCCGACGCCTGATCCCATAGTCGGCCTGCTCACCACAAGAACACCGGCTCACGACGACACCAACAACCCGAGACCAGTAGCAGCAGCCGGGTTGACATGAATCCAATCATGGCAAGATCGACAGATCGCCACGGTGTTCGCCGGGTCAAGTATCGACCCGCCTCGCGCACGGGTCAGCGGTTCATGGAGTTCGACCGCTAGACCGTGGCACCGGGCGTCATACCCTGCTTGCGTAATGCGTGCCCCGGCCTCGCAGAGTTCCCGCTTGGAGAGTTCGTCACAAACCATCTCCCGGCGTTGACGTTGAACCTTGGCACGCTTTGGACTCACCGACCGAAGCCGGGTCTTGCGCTTCAACGGGGTGCGCTTCATTCCGATTCCTCCACCATGCACACCCTGACCGCAGCCACATCACTGTCAGGAGCATGGTCAACGTGAGACACCGACACGTTCACCCCACCATCCATGCCGCTCAAAGAAATCAGGTCTTCGATCGTGAGGTAAAGCCGAACCTCGCGGCGTGCTGGCCCTCGCACCGTGCTACTCATGCAGCCTCCTGTCTACACAAACGACGCTCCTGCAAAGTGTGATCCAACGTCGCCTTCCCACAACCACAGACCACCGCAACGGGGGCTTCATACCGCCGCTCTTTGAGGTGTGCCGAACCGAACCGCATCTGGTCGATACTCACGACCCTGATTCCCACAAGTTATCCAGACCCTTCACCATGCCTCCTTGTCGCAAGAACTCCACAGCAACCGACAGTCGAAAGTGGAACCGGTCCGGTGTGCCCGGCGGGTACCGCTCTTCCAGCAGCAGGATGGTCTGCTCAAACGGGTAGCCGTCCCATTCGGCGTCGAACAGGTCGTAGCCGTCGGGGGTGTCCACTGACGGAAGTGGCTCAGGGGATGGTTGTGGCTCGTCCTCGGGTGGTGCTGGTTGTGGCGCGACTGTGGTCGTGGGCGGGGCCGTGGTTGTGGTTGTGGGCGGCGCTGCTTGTATGGCGTCTCGGCTCTCAACCGTGTGGGTCGGCGGGTGCGGCAGCGGGAGGATCGGTGCGGCCTGCCAGACCCCGGTCATGCCGAGTCGGCATTGGTGCCGCCAGTTCGTGTACGCACTTGGCCGTTCACCCCACCACGGGTCGTCAAACCGCAGCATGTCACCAGACTGGTAGTCGATGAACCAGACCTGCTCATCAACCGGGCGGGTGTCCTCCGGGTCGCACGGTGCGTAAACCATGTCGTGTTCGGCCCCCGCCGAGGTCGTCGGCAACCCGGCGAAGATGACAGCGGCGATGGCTATGACTCTCAGCACCGGCAATCACCAACCGTTCCGCTGCACACAGGACAGACACCCGTGCGGGTGTTGACGAGATGGTCGCCATAGTCGGTGAAGTCCAGCCCAGAACAGAGTTCAAGGTGTCGCTTCCGCAGATACTCGGCTTCGGTCATCGTTGAGGCTTGAGCCTCAGTAGTGTCTGTCATTCCTTCTCCCAGCATGTTCGCGACGGATTCCAATGTCGGGCACCGCCGCCTTCGTAGAACAGCCACGCAGCGACAGCGACGTTGGCTTCACTATCGAATGGGCTGGCACCGGACACCCCGGCTTTCTCGGATCGTTCATCCCAGAACTTGGCTAGGTGTTGGAACCACCCAACCGCCAACGCTGAGGACACCACCTCCGACCCGGTGTGATGCGTTTGCGCGCTTGATTCACAGAACGCAACCTGTCGTGCCCATGCCCGGTCGGCGGGCAGGAAGTACCAGTCGATGAGTTCACCAAGGGTCTTGGCGCTGGCCTGAACCGGGTAGTCGATCTTCGGGTGGAACACGGCTAGAGCCGCGAGCGGGCCACCCAACGCGCTGATGTGGGCCTTGCGTGTCTGTGGTCCGTACACGCCGTCCACACTTTTCAACCCGAGGTGCATCTGGAGGGCTACAACATCGCCACCCCGTCCATACATCGGATAACGACGATACAACAGGTCGTCAGGCAAGGAGGGTACTATGGCGGTCGATGTCGTCATGGACTGAATGGAGTTCACGCTCCCGCTGCTCGGACCCGCAGGAACGCTGCTCGTGCTGCTCGTGTTCACAGTCACGCTGTCAATGCTCGCGATGTTCTGAGCACGACGCACAGGCTCAGAGACGGCTTGCTGGACTACCACGGTGGTCACCACCGTCTCCGAAGTGGGCACGACCACAGGGGGAATACCGGCCACCGTGCCGTTGCCTCCAGCCGAGCAGGTAACCATCACCACCGAAGTAACCACAGCAGCACCGACCCGGTAGATCATGTCTTCGACTTATGGAGCGACCCGTCTTTCCACCGGGCAAACAGGTCAGGGCGACACTCGGAACACGGTGTCGCCGTCTCCACGATTCGGACCTCCAGCACCTCGCCATCGCCATTGACCACAGGCTGCTCGCTTTCTTTGAGCCACCACCCCTGACATCCGTTGGGGTTGGTGCAGTCGTCACGGACAGGACCACGCTTGCTGAGGTCTACCGCGTGCCTGATCTCACTAGCGAACTTCGCGATGGACGGCATGAACTCGTCTCGTTGGATGACTTGACGAGCCGCTGCCACGGCAATATCGAAATCGGATCTGCTAAGAGATTCGCCCCACATCCGCACCCCGTTGTCATCCAACCCATGCCTAGGGAAAGCCCCGAGCAGCATTTGGAGAACCTGCTTCGCTTCGTCCTTAGTCATCAAGCACCGCCAACAACCGGTCAGTACGCCCAGTGGCGACCGAACCATTCACACGCCGCCGCTGCTTTATCAGCCGGGGGTAATGCTTTCGTAACTTCTGCGGAGAGAGAATGTTGGACGACCAGAAGTCGTCGGTTGTCACCCAGTCGATCATCTCTGATACCGCCGCCATGTCGTAGCCGTCGATTCGGACGAGGCGATCCATTTCTTCGATCCACCGTTTCGTCACGGTCGGCCTGCTGGAACCGTCGGCTGCTATCAGGTCAGCAAGTCGATCACAGAGAACAGACGCTTCCGGTTTCGCAGCGCGCGCGTCTGGTTCTATTGGTTCTAGTTCTTGGCTCTCGTTCAGGGCGACAACAGTGTCCCCACCTAGAGACATCACTGTCGCCACCGTAGGGACATGAGTGTCGCTAGGTAGGGACAACTGTGTCCCTACCCCCTGTGGGTCTACACGCTTGAGGTGATAGATGTTCGACCGGTGAAACCTGTTCCCCGTCGGACTCTCAGCGAGGCGATGCTCCACAGCAAGTGCCCCAGCCTTCACCAGTTCAGCGATCCGACGGTCCACCGACTTTGTGGTGGTACGCATCCTCTTTGCCAGCAGACCACGCGACGGCCACGCTGCGTCTTCTTCGTTGGAGTACCGGCCAAGTATCCCGTACAACCGGACAGCACCGTCGCTGATGGGGTAATCCAACAGCCATTCAGGGATGATTGTGAACGGGCCGGTGTCGCTCCATAGGCGACTAGGCACTCTGCTTCTCCTTCGTCTCTTCCACGGCTAGCACCTGCCCCGCCCAATCGTAGAAGTCGCTCATCAAGCGGGAAGGCAACTCTACTGGAGGACACCCGTACCTGTCCATGAAGTCCTTCTTGAGTGCCTTTCTTCGTTCACCGTCAGCGATCTGCACGAACCACTTCTGGATCTGGTTTGCTTCTTCGTCGCTGATCGTCGGTTCCGAAGCGATCTCGTAGGTCTGGGAATCAGGGTCGGCTTCTTCGGTGGGGATCATCAACGTCTGGAACAAGGCGTACTTCAACGCCATCGACATGGCTTTCGATGTGGCCTTGTCTCCGTAGTCGATGCCCTCCGACGCGACCGTTGCCGACACCTCGTCGCCTTTCGGGCCGACGAACCGGTACCGGACCGTCAACTCCACACGCTGCGCCGGGTTGCCGTTCTTGGTGGCAATCCGTTCGCTGGACTTCTCCACGATTTCCGGGGCGACGATCACGCCGTGGAGGGTCAGCGCCTTGTGCGCTGCGTTCATGGCGTCGTCAATGGTTCGGAAGTTGAACTGTTGGGACTGGTTGCGTCCGGTCTTTTCCACCGCGCCGATGTCGGTCATCACGCGATGCAGAAGGATTTCGACTGGCTGGTACTCATCCACGGCTTGCTCTCTTTCGCTACTTTGTGTCGTTTCTGTATCTTACCGCTAGAAAGGCGTCGGTCCCCCCTAGCGTGATCTCATGCACAATGCCTCGGTTGCCCGGTGTTGTAGCCCGTTCCAACACGGGTCCATCAGGGAACTGGCGTGATCGAACCACCAAACCAAGGTCGCGCAACTCGCCCAACCGCGTCGCTATCTGGTTCGCCGCGATCGCCCGACCGTCGTCATGGGTCACTTGCTTCGACAACTCAAACGCTGTCTGGCCTCCCAAGTCGTACAAGGAGTGAAGCACCTTGTACCGCTGCGACCCCGACCGAACCTTCGCCGCAGCCCGCTTAGAAGTGTCGGGATGGTCACGGCCTACCGGGCCACCCATCGCATCGCCAGTGATCTGGTCCTCGGTGTAGTCCGACCAGAACGAAGGTTGCTGCCCGCTCATGTGAACTGGACCCGCGGTTTCGCTTCGCCCCGAGCGCAGTATTCGTCAGGGTCAATGTCCAACTCCCTGAGCGCCGTCAACCGGACATTCGACCCGGCCAACCGATAGATGCGACCCAGTTGCGTGATCGTCGTGTTCAAGATGGAGACAGCGCCCTCATCCAACCCGGCATCCTGAGCCTCGGACACCAGCCCCTTGCGGACTGCCCCCTCAAGAGCCTCGTTGTCCCACTGGGTGGAAGCCTTCGACCACTTCACAACCGGGGTAGATGGTACGTCCACCTGAGGCTCGTTCGACTTGACCTGCTTCGCTATCGCCGCCGCGATGTCAGGAGCATGAAAAGCCAAAGAGCGACGGATCGCTTCGATCGTCTCTAACCATGTGAACAGGCACCGGGCACTCGGGGGATCTTCCAACTCAACACCGACCAGTTTGTCTAACGTCTCCAGTCCAGCCAAAATGTTCGTCAACGCAAAGTCGATCTGCGACGCGACGCCCTTGCGGAGACCACCGGGATTGGTGTCGTCTTCGGTCAGGTGTTCGCCGGTACGAAAGCGGTTGTGGAGATCCGCTGTTGTGCTGCTCATGGTCGTCTCCTGCCGCACTCGCCGCATGTGGGACGACTGTCGATCACCTTGATGCCCATTTTCTTCTCCCGCCACATCGGGTCGGCCTCATCCAGACATCCCATACACAGGTTGCGTGGATCTAGTGGGTACTCATACACAAGCGAACCGCCACACTCGTCGCATGGTGGCCCCATCGGCAGGAATCCGGGGGATGTGGGCTTGGTATCTATGCTCATAGGGTTCCCTCCTTGGAACTCAGAGTAGTAAGCGCATGTGACAGCCACCCCCGAAACGAAGGCGGGTCAGGTAGGACACCGAGCAGAGCAGCCAACCGCTCCTTGTTTTCCGGCGTCAACGGCTGCCCCTCTTCGCCACCCCTCAACAGGACAGCCAGTTCAAGACGGAACGCCGCGCCGAGGCTGCTGCGTTCGTTCAGGACAAGGTGCGAGATGCCGTGCCAGATGTTCTTGTAAAGCGTCTCGTAATCAGGATCGGTCGTCATGCAGCCACCAGACTGTTGACCAAGACCAGCCCATAGAACTTGCCGGTCTCAGCATCCTTGACGTAACAGTGACCCATCGTGCCGTTCCTCGGGCATCCGTGTGGCTGCGTCTTCACAACCACCGTCCCTGTTTCCGGCGCGTGCCCGGTCGGGCTGAACAGGTCGTAGCCGACCGGCTCAAACGTGTATCGCTTGGCAGCCATTATCGACCGTACCCCCAGCCTGTGACAGTCCATTGGCCGTCCCAGTCGCCCGAGTAGGCGTGCGAGTAACTGTTCACCTTGAAGGCGTACTTGACCTCGCTGCCCCAAGTCGCATCCTTGATCCGGTAGGTCTTGGCCTCGCCCCATGCGCTGCCCTTGACAGGAGCCACGGTTTCAGACGGCCCCGGTGCGCTGGTTCGGACCTGCTGGACCGGCTTGACCTTGACGCTCTTGCCCGAAGGCGTCAACCCGACGACCTCGTAGAAGTCAACCTGAGTCTGGTCGTAACCCCACGAACAGGCGAAGAGGTCTCCGACCTGAACGCCTTGCTCTTGAACAACTGCTGTCTCCACTGTCTTCTCTCCTTGGTAGTCGGTCCCTGTCACGAACTCCAGCATAGCGCCCCGTGTAGCGTCGTGCAACTCTATCGGGTTGGGTGGTCTTCCTTCCAACCTTAGGCGGCGTGCTCAAACTGTTCCAGATAGTCGGCCATCTGCCGGAGCGTCGTTGGGTCTTCATCGGAAAGACCTAGTGCTGAGTTACAGGTGCTACAAGCCAGTGCCCTAACGACACCCGTGGCATGGTTGTGATCGACGTAGAGCGACGACATCTTGTACCGCTCCTGCCACTCGCCGGGGCCGTCGCACATGGCGCACAGGCCCTTCTGCTCGGTCCACATCTGGCACCAATCATCGACGGTCATGCGTCGTAGTTCACCCGTGGCCTTGTCCTTGACGGTGTATTTCTTCCACTGGTTCTTCCACCTGAGGTACTCGTACCAATAGGGCCTTTCGGCATAGAGCCTGTCCTTGCGTCGCTTCTCACACTTACGGCAAATCTCGTTCAGCCCATCTCCGTTGCGTGCCCGGTACGCCACGTTCTTGGCGAACTCGGTTTTCGGAAGCACCTGTAGGCACCCGTATGACCTCTTGAGGTTTCGACCGCACATCTTGAGGCCCTGCTTGCGGAGGTCTAGGGCCTCCTGCTTCTCGGCTGCCCGTGCTGCCTGCCGGGCTAGGAACTCCGGGGTGCGGGTGGCTTTCAGGTACTTCGCCTTGGCACAGTCCAGACAACGGGTACATTTGTAGCCCCTTGCTGCTTCCTTGCTGGCGGCACCGAAGAACTTGGCTAGCCGGTACTTGTCACAGTCGTAACAGCGCAGCCTGCCCTTCTCCATGTGGCGAGCGTCCTTGGCTGCCCGTAGATCGTTGGCCTTCTTGCGTGCTGCTACGTCGGCCTTGTTGCCCTTGGTCCGACCACACCACTGGCACCAACACGACATGCCTTCGTGCTTGCCCTTGGCTTCGTTCTGGCTGTCCTTGTAGAAATGGCTCAGAGGGTGAGGACCGGGATCTGGGCAGTTCTTGTTAGTGCAGAACTTCTTCTTGGCCCCCGTGGACTCATGGGCTGGCCGATGTGTGTTGCGAGCGTAGGTCAGGGTCTTGCCTGAACGACGCTGGTCGTTGTGGAACTTGCAGAGGCCATGCTTGATGCTGCCTCCCTCGCCACCGTTGTACCTAGACGACACGGCGTTCTTGCATCGGCGTCCTTTGGCTGTGAGGTTCCGGCACCTGTCGGCGTCAGTAACAGTCACGGGGTGCCCACCAGTTCCGCACCTGTCGGGCGCTTACCGAAAGCGAACGTCGCATCGTCGTCGCTCTGCTCCAGCGTCGCGGTGAACCGAACCCGGTCACCCTTGCGAGGGTTGAACCCTCGGGGCATAGTGACCCAGACCCGCCAACCAGCGTCGGCCTTGACCATCATCTTCCATGTCGGAAACTGACCCGTGGTCTTCTTCATGGCGAGAACCTCGCCGTCAACTTCGACCTTGCCGGTCGGGGCATCAACCGCGGCTGCCTTCTCGGCATCCCACACGGCCTGCTTGGCTGCCCACTTGGCGTCGTGTTCGACTGCCCGCTCGGCAGCGTCAATCTGCTTGTCGCTGAGATCACCGTTCCGGGCGACCTGATCGGCAAGGCTGAACAGGAACCCGGCCTCGGCAGCGGCCATCGCCGCCCACAGTTCAGGATAGGCAGCAGCGAACCGGTCCTTGTTGGCTTGCGCCTTGGCCTGCTGCGCGGCGACCTTCTTGTCGGCTCGGGCTTGCCGTTGGGCTTCCTTCTTCGCGAGGAACTCTTCGACCTGAGCGTCGGTCCACCCGGTTGGGAACTGCCAGTCTTTGCCGTCCACCGGATCGCTGCCGAAGCCACCGCATCGGAAACAGGTGAAGCCGGGCCAGCCCTTCCAACCGCCTGCGCCACCACAACGGGTGCAGTCCCGTCGAACGGGAACCTTGCGCGGCTTCGGGATGTCACCCCGGAGATAAGTCACGGTCTCGGTCATCACTTGACCTCACACCGGGCGATCAACTCAGCGAGCCGGTCCCGGTTCACTTTCAACGACCGGCCCTGCTGCTGCCATGCGAACCGGTACTGCTGCCGCTCCGACGGGTACGTCCAATCGGCGTCCCAGTCCTCGCCCTCCCAGAGTGCGATCAAGAACTCAATCTCGTCGTGGACACCGACCAGTTCGATCGTGGACACTTCCACCGCTTTGCCTTTCTTGCGGAGCGGCTCGGTGAACAACTCTTCGCCGGTCTCAACCCACCACTCCGACCGCTGCTCGGCCATCGCGTTGATTGCTGCGTCGGTCAGTCGAACCGGGACGCATGTCCCGTCCATCTCAAAGCCGTCCTCGTTGACATAGACGAGGTGTTTCACGTTGGTCTTTGCGGTCTCGGTCACGAGGACATCTTAGTACCCCGTCAAACCTGATGCAACTCCATCTAGCGTCAGGGGCTAGTTGCCGTCCATCTTCCAAGGATTCGCCTGCTCAATCCCCGTCGGCCCCACCACCGGGACACGCCCCCTCGGCGTCTCATACAAAGCCAACAGGATCGCCTCAGCCCGATCAGGCGACGGCACCCCACGCTTCCGCATCGCGTCCTTCTTCTCTATCGCGATACGCCCCGACGAATCCGACCCATACCGCGGCACCGACAACTGGGCAGCAGTCTTCCTGTCGATGTCCAACCGGATCTCCTGACGGCCCCCACTATCCGGCTGGAGCAACGTCCGAGCGTTCCACCACATCTCAGCCCGCTGATTAGCGAACTGCTGAGGCGACCCCGACCGCTCACCAACATTGACCCGAACAATCTCAGCCGAATGGCGACGCTCCGACTTCCACGTTTCCAGAATCGAAGACACCCCCCAACCGACACCCACCGAGTCGATCTTCACCCTGACCGGTTTGAGCCACGGCCCTGTCGCCGCCAACCGCTCTGCGTCTTCGATCTGGCGAAGCACCTGACCGGCAACATCGACAGCGTTGAGGTTCGCCGACCCACCTTGGCTGTAAACGATACGCACGGTGAACCCCTCAGCGCGAGCCACAGCAACCTCATCGCCGCCGCCCGCTGCGACATCCACCCCGAGGCGAATCTGGTCGGAAGCCGACGGGTCTTCGTTCTCCATCGCCCGTTCAATCCAGTCGATCGGGATGACCCGGTTGCCGCTGTCCCTCGGAAAGCGGGCATGAACACGGGCTTCGACGTAGGACGAATCCTCTCCGAACTCGCGAACCACATCGTCCACCCACTCAGGGCCAATCAACTGGCGGGCGATTTCCGGCGGGCACTCTTCCCCGGTGAAGTTCGGGGTGTCGTGAGCGCCGATACGAATGATCTCGTAGTTGCCGGATTCGACAGCCCGCTCAAACCAAGTGTCCGAATCATCCGACGGTGGGTTGCCGATCGCCAGCAGCCGGGTGTGACCCCCGGTCATCAGCGACTCAAAACTGCGTCCCAGTGTCGGGCTGATACCCCCGGCTTCGTCAACGATGATGAGTAGGTGCGGAACGTGGATGCCCTGCACCGCGGACTCGTCGTGGTCCGACGGTGAGAACCCGAACGCCACGAGGTCGCGTCCAACCTTCCATTCGGTGGTCGTCATCTCTCCCAGCAGACCGTTCATGGCGTGGACCCGTCGGATGTGCGGCCACAGGATGGTTCGCACCTGACGGAACGTAGGAGCGGTCGTGATGACCAAGGCCGTACCGGGAGGGTGGACTGCGCCCCACCATGCAGCGGCCCGTGCTGCGATGTGGGACTTGCCGGGGGCGTGGCACGCCGGGACGGCTGTCCTCTTGTTGTCCACCAGTGATCGGAGGATGTCGCGTTGCTTCGACCAGAGGAACTCGCCGAGGGCGATCTCTACGAACCCTTCGGGCCAGTCGGCGAACGCCGCCCACTTGGTGCCGCGTTCGGCTTCGATGGCTTCCCACGCGTGTGGGCCTTCGGCTATCAGGAGCCGGATGCGTTCCTCGGGTGGGAGGTCGAACAGGAGATCCAGTGTCACAGGGGAAGACTAGACCGTACTTCGACAACAAGTTGCACCATGAGTGCTAGATGGTGCTACACTGAGTTCGTGACAGAGACCAACCACCAAGGAGAGACAATGGAAACCCAGCGATACCGGTTCAGGTTCGCCGGACGGACCCGTGTGATAACGGCCCCGAACAAACTTGACGCATACAACCAAGCGAACGCATGGGTACAAAACACGCCCACAAACCCGCCCTTCTATGCGTGGCAGGAGACGAAGACCTACAACTTCGACGGCAGCCCAGACCACACCGTGACCGAGTTCTACGGAATGACGGGAGTGTGGGACTGATCGTGGACGAGCAAGTAACGACCGAAACCAACCACCAAGGAGAGACAGTGGGAACCACCGAATACACCGTCGTCAACCACATGGAGCAGGACTACTGCCTCCACAAAGTCGGCTGCCGCGACATCACACGAGCCGAACGACAAGGACTCGTCAACCAGACCTACAACATCACCGTCACCGACGGCGATGATCTTGTCCGGGCCGTTGACCTTGACCTGTTCGCCTGTGGGATCTCTTCTGACCACGGCATGACCCCGGAAGAATACGCCGATGCCGGAAACAGTTTCGGCGCTCGGGTCTTCCCATGCACCAAGGAGGTCAAGTAATGGCCGATTCTGTCTACCTAGTTGTCACCCCCGGCGGTGACGCGTTCCTCGCGGAAACCACCGACAACACCTACGCGGACCTCTCCACTCTGGTGGACGGCATGATCGAATGTGTCGCCCTCCCCGGACAGGTAGACGCATGGGTCAACGAAGAGGGCCTGTACCGCGACGACCTTGAATACAACTTGCTCGGCACCTACATGGTCCGCGGCTGGACCGGGAACCCCGGTTACCACCTAGTCGGCCCGGTCGTGTTCGCAGCACACGATGACGAAGGCAACACGCTGCCCTGCCCGGCAGGGTTCATCGCCGACACCGTGCAAAAGGGTGTGGAGTTGACCCCACGGTTCCAGTCCGACAACGCGCTCCTGCTCGTCCACACGATCGAAGAGATCAAGGCCCGCATGGACGCTGCGAAGGAAACGGCATGAGCGACTACTTCGTACCTGACGGAACGACGTACATGGCTCCGACAAGCCGGGCGCTGTACCACGCGACATGGCCGACCCACCTCGGGTCGATCATGCAGAAGGGTCTCCAACCCGGCAGCGACGGCTGCGTCTACTTGGCGGGACCGAAGCCCGCTCACGCCGCGACGTTCATCGCCATCAGGGGGGGCGAGTTCGACGGGTACACCGAAGTAGAGGTCGATGGCAAAACGGCGACCATCCCAAACTTCGTCCAGCATGACCACATCTACGTCATCGAAATCCCGGTCGATGAACTGGACCCGACGAAACTCGGCGAGTCTGGCGACCACAGCCCGGCAGCGTTTCCCGCCGACACCGAGTCGTACACCTACGACGGAGAGATCCCGTACAACTTCGACTGGAACGTCTACCAGTTGGACATGCCAAAGTAGGAGACTAGACACATGACAGAAGGAGACACGATGGGGCACCTAGAGCACCGAGCAATCTGCTACGACGACGAGGGTTCGTTGGTGTGCGTCTGCGAACTCCGCGAGGGATTGGATCACCGGCAGGCCGAACTCCTGAGCCGGGCCGAAGCCGACCGGCTCGTCAACGACTATGCGGTCGAATCGACCGCTTGGGTACTGAACACGATCAACGACATGGTGAAACGATGAGCGCCCTCAACGGGCAGATGCCCCACACCTACGACCACCAGCCCGGCGACGGTTGGTCCTACTCGGTCCTGATCTCTGAACTCCCCCACTACGGTTTCATGGGAGGCGGCAGCCCCGACGATTTCGTAGTGGTCACCGTCTGGCGACCGTTTGACCGGGGCGTTGGCCGCACCTACGTCATGCGGAAGCACGGGACGCTGACCGACAGGTACGTCCAAGAGAAGTTCTGCGACGGTCTCAACGACCGGGACATGATTCGCAACATCGCCGACGCGATCCGGCAGACGCTAGGCCGACCGCCGCTGGACGACGAAAACTGGCTGTGATCTGGGAGCCTCGTCAGGATTTCTTTGGGATTTCTTGAAGGCTTCTAAATACCCCCTCTGACCTGCGGTTATGTGGGGGTCATTACCTACCCTTGGGCTACATGACGTTGCATGGCGCTACACGGGGGACTACGATTAGTTCGTGAGTGAGCAGCGGGTTCATCAGGTTCGGGAGTGGGTCGCCGAGGCCCGGTACGTCCACCAGTGGGAGCGGGAGCGGTACGGCTGGTACCGGGTCAACGTCGTCTTCACTTGGAGGCGGGCCAAGAAGGTCGTCAGAGAAGCGGCCCAAGACGCCGCCGTCGCTTGGTTTGCCCACCACCAGCGGGTCGCCGCCGCGAGGGCCGAAGCCGCTGCTGAGTCGTTCCACGCCGTTGAGGAAAGTCTCCGGTTGTGGGGCGCGACGGTGGGTGTCTGATGAGCGCCCGGTTCGTCGTCGCCGCCGCCTTCCTCGTGGCTGCCGTGTTCGCCGGTAGTCAACTCGGCTGCGCGGTCGCCAGTCATCAGGCTGCCCGGTACAGCCAGTTGGCTCACGCAGCATTGGTCGTTGAGAGTTCGCAAAGCGCCGCGGTGACCGCGGCAGAAGGAGAGAGCAAGTGAAAACCCAAAGCAAGAATGTGACTGCCCTTGAAGCGGAGAACGCCGAGTTGTGGGACTTCGTGGAGGCTGTGGCAAAAGCGAACGTGGCTGGCTTCGCCTCCACGCAGGCTCAGGAAATGGTGCGGAATCGGGAGGTCAAGTGATGACCGAGTTTGTACCGACCAAGGCCCAGTGTCAGTACGTCAGCAACGCTGGCGACGACGACCGGGCGAGCGGCGGGAACACCAACTACGGCTTGTACGAGGGCAACCTCTACGCGCTTGGCAAGTACGGCTACCTCGCCGGGGCGGTGTGGGGCACCGACCGGGGTTCGTTCCTCGTAGCGATCAACGCCGCCGAGGAAGAGATGGCCTACCTGATGGCCGAAGCCAAAGCAGAGTTCGGCTTCTAACCACCAGCGGTTGGCCCCGGCTTCGGTCGGGGCTTTCTGCTACCCGGCGAGCGTTTCGCCACCATCCACGACGAACTGCTGCTTCCCACACCGGGAACAACCATCCCAGAACAGTCGCTTCGATCCAACGATCATCTCTTCAACGTCAGACACAAGGTCGGTTCGGTGCCAATCGTGTTCGACACAAGGTTCCTGCACCCGAGGCGGGGGCGGGATGGGCCGACCAGACGCCGACAACGGGACAGTGCCCAAACGACTATTGGTCATACATCGGAGTCGCCACGGCCCCGATGCCACGCCTGATGCGCTGCGATCTGTTCACCGTGCATATCCAACTTGAGATCCATCATCACCGTGCGCCGGTCGATTGAATCCAGAACCCGGCGGTTTGATTCGTGCGCTGCATCATTTGATGCCCGCATCCGATGAGCAAGCATTGACAACGAGCCACCGATCGTCGCCGTCGCGACAGCACCGATAGCGGTCACGACCTCAGCGGTCACCGCTTCCCACCGTCATACGGAGTCGCATGACCAAGGCTGACCATCTCATCATTCAGGCACTCGCCGTCTGCGTTGAGAATACGACCGAGGATGCGCCCGTACTTACCCTTGTCATCAAGGCTGGTCTGGATGATGACCCGATTTTCCAGCCCGCTGATCCAGTCTTCGACATACCGCTTCGCAGCGAGGCCCGCCTGCTTCTCTACGGCGTCTCTGGTCCTTGACTCTGGGGCGTTCACCCCGTGGAACCGAACCCGGCCCTTCATCTGGATGTCGAAACCAAGATCCAGAGTTACGTCGATGGTGTCGCCATCCACGACACGATCTACTGCTGCTCGGTAATGAAACAGGTTGCTGCTACTCACGCTTTGACCTCCGGTTAGTCGTTGAGTGTAGACGGGTGGATCAGCCGCGATGGACTTCTCCAACGCGACACGGGCCTGACTGGATTGGTAGCGCAGGTTACGCCACGACCCACGGAGACCGATTATTCGACCTCTTCGATGGTGAGTCGGTACCACCCGGCATTTGCGTTGTTGTAGACGGAGGCACGCACCACATAGTCGCCCGCAGCCTGATTCGTGCGTTCGATGCGGCTGTCCCACTGATCGCTCACGTTGTCGATCACCGGGACGCCATCAGAGCAAGCGCCCCCGGTGTCGCAGTAGGTGATCGTCGGGGTTTCGTCCACATCCACGGCGGTACTCGGCGGGCTGATGCAAGCCGAGTTTGGTGAGCAGTCTCGCCCACCGTCATCGTCTAGTTCGATGAGGGTGCCAACCGTGATCTGGCTTTGGTCTGCCGAATGGTCTCCCTCGTCAGAGTCCGTGTCGTAGTTCAGATAGATGTACGGGTCGGCAGCCTCGTTGTTCGTATTGAACTGGGCACGGGTCAGGTTTGTTTCAGCGTCGATACGGATGCTCGTGGGTTCGTCCAGAGTGAACTGGATGTAGTCATAGTTGGTGCGGCTAGTAGACGAGACGATGCACCAGTCGCCCATGCCCCTCCAACCACCCTCAGCGCAGCCTTCCTCAGTACCTACGGTTGCTGTCGTCGTGGACGCTTCCGTGTAGGGGTCTCCGACCGTGACCGTTGTCGCTTCGGGACTCCAACCGCGCACCGTTGAGCAACCCGCCTGTACCCCGTCAGAGAACGTGCAGGTCGTCATGTCCGACCCGGTGCGCCCCACGGCAGTCGTCGTGTCAACGAACGTATTGGTGACCGTCGTGGCAGTCGTGGTGTCCAGATGCCAGTGCCCGTCGTTGCTGTTGTGGGTCAGGATTCCTGACTCGCTGGTCGTGGTCGCGGTTCCGGTCTGGGCGGTAACGGTGTTCGTGGAGATCGTCTCAGACAAGGGAGTGTCCGAGTAGGTGTAGGTAATCGTCGGGACATGGACCGGTGCCACATACACCTCCACTATTCCTTGCTCAACTACGAAGTCGGGCAGCACCTCACCCGCGACATCGGCGTCAACGTCCCCTGCTTCTACGGCCACGACAACCGCGGCCCACCCGGTGAACCCCACCGGGACTACGCCCCAGTCGTCGTAGTAGGTCGGATCGTTCGCTGCGTCGTAGTCGTCCCATGTGCCGAAACCAGCAGGTGGATCTTCACAGGCTGATGTGCCCCTGCACTCAGCGAACCGATCCCATGATGGAACGGTCGTGGTTGGCGGCGGTGGCAGGGTCGTCGGCGGCGGCGGCACCGTGGTTGTGGGAGGCGGCACCGTGGTCGTCGGAGGCGGCTCGGTCGTTGTCGGCGGCGGGGCGGTAGTTGTGGGAGCGGGCGGCTCGGTTGTCGTAGGCGGTGGAGCAGCCGTGGTGGTCGGCGGCGCAACTGTAGTTGTCGGTGGTGGGGTCGTCGTCGTCGGTGGGGCCTGTGTCGTAGTCGGTGGGGGAAGAGTCGTCGGAGGGGCAACGGTCGTCGTCGGTGGCGGGAGGGTTGTCGGAGGGGCAGCCGTCGTTGTCGGCGGCGGGAGAGTCGTCGGAGGCGACGGCTCATCTATCACCTCAGGCTGAAGGTCTGGTTCCCAAGCGGCAACCACCACCCGGTCGTCTGCCTGTTCTTCGATGAACACCTCAGTCCAACCCTGAGGCTCCTCGTCCCACCACTCCTCCTCCTCAACAACGGCGAACGTCTCCACCACGGCTTCGGCCTGTTCCTCAAACCACTCGTCGTCGTAGTCAACCTCGTCCCACTGTTCGTCTTCCCAGTAGTCGTCTTCGACTATGAGCATTTCGGCGAGATCAGGGGCGTCGTCAAACTCGGCGGGAGGTTCCCACTCGTTACGTTCTTCGATCTCTTCGACATACGACTCGCCTAGCACTTCTTCCACGCGGTCTTCGGCTACCGCTTGAAAGTATTCGGCGTCCGACGCAACCCACGCTTCGACCTCTTCTTCCTGCTGGTCGATCACTCCGGTGTCTTCATCGAAGGTGAGTTCCAACACGACAGGTGCTTCCGGCACCGGAGGTGTGGTGGGTTCCGGCGCTGCCGGGTCGGTGGGCACCGTCGGGGCCGGGGCGTCCACTTGGTAGGCGGTCATGTCTACTTCGACTGCCGCTAACTCCACTCCAGCGTTGTCGGCTATGGCGATGGACAGCACCGAAGGCTGTTCAACCACAACCGGTTCGTCTGGGGTTGGTTCCCCGGCTGGCGGCTCAACGGGGGGAGCCGCGACGAACTGGACGGCGACCTGTTGGCCCTGCTCTATCTCTATCTCAATCTCAAGGGCGTCCACCGCAATCGCGACAGTTGCTTCTTCGATGTCGGCAACCGCGACGGCTTCCTCGGAGAACTGAATCAGCGACGTTGATTCACGCTCCGGTTCCGGTTCGCCCGGTACCACCGGTTCAGGTTCAGGCTCCGGTTCGGTGGGAACTTCCGCTTCGATCTGGACAGATCGCTCGTCGTCAAGGATGAGAAGCGAGAACGCCTGCGTGGTATCTTCGTCGGGTTCCTGCTCCAGCGGGGCTTCGGTACTTGAGGGGCTACTTGGGCGGCTTGGTTCGACCTCCGCTGGCGCGGGAACGTCAATAACGTCAACGTCGGCGGTGAAGTCTTCAACACCCGGCGGTAGGAACACCAGCACCGGATCAGCGGTGCTTGGCCCTGAGATCAGGTACCGGTACGTCGCCCCTTCGATCTCGTTGACGAACGTCCCGTCGTAGTAGCCGAGCCGGTCACCGTCCTCGGTTTCGACCTGAATGGACATCTGCTTGTCGCCTGATGCGGCGACGGTGAGCATCGTTCCGGCTTCCTTGTCTTCGGTAGGGCAGAACCCGCATGTGAATGGTCCTGACCGTGAGGTCATCGGGGTCAACTCCATCGTTCCTGCGCCACCACCCCACGCCTCAGACGCTTCGGTCGGGTTGGTTGCTGCTAGGGCGTAGGCCCAACCGTTCTCGTCTACGTCGATCCACCGATCCGAGGTCGGCCAGTTGGAGTCGTAGATGTAGATGCGCCACCGGTCGCCGTCAGTGGTGACCTTGTATGGGGTGACCGCGTGGCCTCCGTGCTCCGAGTAGATGCCGACGGTGTAGCCAACAGTTGGTTCCCCGGCTTCGGCTGCTGCGAAGTCTTCGTACAGGATGCGAGCCAGCGCCAGCGGGGACAGTTCAAGGAACACTGACGCCTGCTCCTGTACCTCGGTGGCGAACTGGGTGACGTACCAGTAGGCGATCTCCGACAGGAGCGCCGGGTCGGTCTTGACCAGAGCGGCAACCTCTTCGACGTTCTGGAACGACGACAGGGTGGCTGGGTCGTTGGCGAGTCGTAGCGACAGGACGGTGAGACCTTCACACAGGCCACCGCGCATCGACCGGTTGGCCTGCTGGATCAACTGGAGGATCACCGGGTACGGCGTACATTCGTTGTCCACCACGCTGGAACAGACCTGCGTGTCGCCGTAGAAGCGGCGGGCCATGTTGACGGTCAGTTCGGCGGGTGCTTCGCCGCCTCCGAAGTTCTCAAATGAGAAGCCGTCCCGGTCTGGGGTGTACCGCAGCGACGCCCCCACCGCTGTGGCTTCCGGGGTCGGCTCGGCAACCGTCGGCGTAGTCGAAAGCGGGGTGTCCGCGGGCACCGCTGGGACGCTGGTTGTTGAAGTGCCCTGAGCCGGTTCTGGAGCGGTCGTAGTAGCCGCCTGAGGGGTCTCAGCAGGGGTAGCGGCTTTCCCCCCGCAGGAGGCTGCCAGAAGCGCCGTAAGGACGGCTAGCCATAGACGCCGGGTCAACGACGGCGACGGGATTGGTACCAGAACAAGAAGCCGACCACCACGACCAGAACCGCAGCGACGACGACGACGGTCATGGACCCGCCGGGTGCTCCACTCATGTCGATGGAGAAGTTCTTGGTGCCCCCGCCGAGCAGATCGCCTTCGGCTTTCATATCGGCGACGGCTTCTTCAAGTTGCGCGACTTGGAACTCCAGTTGGGCTTTGGAGTCAGAGTGGTCGCTGAGGAATCCGAACGCACCTCCGAAGGTCGCAGGCAACCCGACGATGTACGCGATGTTGTCCTTGATCTTGTCGATCAGGCTGCTGGCGTGTTCAACGCGGGCCGTGATCCCCGGAGGGGGAGGCGGTGGAAGCGGCGCAGAAGATGTTGCGAAGTGCTCTTCGATGGTTCGCTGGATGCTCCGCAGGGCTTCCGTTGTTTGATCGTTGTCCATCGTGGCTCCATCCGGCCACGACGGGCACTACATCTGCTGGTACTTAGTGGTCGTGCATTAGTCTTCTGGCAACTCTGCCGGGTCTGCTGAGGTCTTGACTAGCGAACCGCTAGCATCCCCAAACGGAAGGATGCTCGCAGCATACGACTTGAGAATCGACAGCGCAGCCGGAGCCGCGGAAACCGCGATCATTTTCATCGTGGACAGGTCAAGGTCAGCCATCCCAGACGCCGCTATCAGCCCGGCGGCACACTGAAAATACGTGGACAACGCCCTCTCACAAACGTCGAAAAGTTGGGAGCGGTCTAGTTTCATGTGGTCACCGACGGCTTCTTCGCTGCGGGCTTCTTAGCCGCAGGCTTCTTCGCGGGGGCCTTCTTCGCGGCAGGCTTCTCAACCTCCGGCTCAGGTTCCTTCTCGGCAGCCTTCGCCTTCGGCTTGGCCGCTGCTGGGTGCGCTGCCTTGGCTAACGCCTCCCAAGTCACCGGACCGACGTTCCCGTCGGCAGCAAGGTGCTTCGCGTTCTGGAAGTCCACAACAGCACGCTGCGTACCAAGAGCAAACCGACCATCGACCAGCATCGGGTACCCAAGGTCACGCAAGGACTCCTGTAATGCCCTGACATCATGTGTGTTTGTGGCTGTCGTAACCGACAACCAAGATCGTTCGCTCATCATCACTCCTAACTGGTGAACAGGGCGTCGAACGTCTTGACATCAACGACGCCTGTGGCGGTCAACCCTTCCTTCTTCTGGAAAGACCGAACGCCTGTTTGTGTCTTCCTACCGTAGATCCCGTCGGCAGCGCCGACACGGATGCCCTTGTTGCCAAGCAACGTCTGGACAGTCTTGACTGCTGCGCCCCGCGACCCGCGCTTCAACGGTGTTGAAATCACCGTCTGGCGTTGCGCGTGGATTGCCGCGGCGATTCCCTTCCAGTCCATCTTGTGCTTGGGTGCGTCGTGGCGTTCGTAGGGTTCGCCGGTCAGGGCCGGAGCCGGGAACCAGTCGGTGGACTTGCGTGGCTGGTGATGCCACCATTCGCTAGCCACCGTTGGTCGGCATCCGAACTCTGTGGCGATCTTGTTGATGTCAGGCTTCGGGAGTTTCTTGTCCAACTGTTGGAGATCAACGGCGTAGCACCAGCCGTCCAACTGCTGTTGATGCCAACTTCCCCGCCAGATCCCGAGGCCATCCAAAGCCTTCTCACCAAACCGACGGTCAGGGTTGGCCGCAAGTATCTTGGACCGACCCGACTTGTACCGGTCATAGAAATACTTCTGGTCGGCGTAGGACCGGCACCCCGACGACACAGCCACCCGACCCTCAATACGGGAATCAGAGAAGAACGCCTCAAGGCGCTGAACAAACTTCGGGTGCAACAAATCCACCCGAACGGTGCTCTTCGTGGTTGGAATGTCCATCAGTCGGCGTCAAGAAACTGGACGGTGGACTCAAGAAACGTATAGACCTCGCTCATCGGCATGTTCAACTGCTGAATCGAAGCGCAAATCCCGTTGGCTTCCATGATGGCTTCCAACGGAGGGTTCACCCACTGAGGCTTGTCAGGATTCGGGTTGACATAGCCGGGATTGAAATGGGCGGTGATCTCATCAGCGACCGCCTGAGCCTCAGCCTCCGTAGCGTAAGGGCCGACAGCCGTCGTCGCCAGCAACTTGCCGGGATGCGGGTTGTGCGTAAGCACGCAGTAGATCATCGTGGCAGATGGCATGTCAGTCTCCTGTCGGTGTCTCTGTCCTTAGGTGAACACTGAGGCGGCTAGAAGAAGCGTTGCCGTGTCAACCACGACATTCACGGTCACCGTGCCACTCGTTCCACCACCCGAGATAGCCGTACCCGCCGTCACCCCGGTGATGTCGCCGAGCGAAACGATGTCCGAGATCAAAGCCTTCTTCGTCGTGTTGTCGGTGACATCCTCAATGGCGACGTAATCCGTCGCAACGGCGGTCGCCGAAGTCAGTTCGTTGACATCCATCGCCAACGAAACTGCGCCTGCGGACCCTCCACCGGACAGGCCGTCCCCGGCTACGACGGAGGTGATGTCTCCGGTCGGTACCTGATCGACCCTCTGGTTGATGCGCCCGCCCATGTCAGCCTCCTAGCCGAAATACGTTACGAAGATTGTGCTGTCCGACGACCCGGTACGAATGAACTTGATGTCAGCCATACTGTTGAATACCTCCAAAACTGAGTACGGGTTCAGATAGTGACCCACACTCGCGGTCGGGGTACCCCAACGGACACGGATCGGTTCCGCACCGTTCGTAATCAGTCCCGTCAACGCCCCCGAAGCGACCGACGCCAAAGGGACAGCGGTGCTGGACACGACAAGTTGCTCATCGCCTTTCAGCACCCCGTAAGCGGACGCTGCTGCTTTCTGCATACTCATGTCAGACCCCCGGTCCCGGATAGCCAGCGTTCTGCTCGGCTGCCGTTCGTGCTGCCTCGCCTGCTGCCGGGCCTGACCCGTCCTTCGCTACTTCGGCGTCGTATGCGGCCTGCCCGATGCGGGTGATGGGCGGCGACTTCGGCCAGACGACGTTGCTGTTCCGCAACCCGCTAGTAGCCAGCAGGTCACGCAACTCCTCCCGGTACGTCTGCCAGTCGGCCAGCGAGTCGGAGCCGAGCGGGAAGTCTGCGACCTGTGTCCGGTCGGTGCGGTCAAGGAAACCGTTGCGCCGGTTACGGATCGGCGACAGGTCCAGATCAAACGCCTCAGCCTGTGCGTCCTGCGCTGCTTCTTCTTCTGCCGTCAGGTCTGAATAGACCCCGTTGACAACCTTCTGTCTAGCCATTTCTATGCTCCTGTTACTCCGTAGAGGGTGAACGATGAATACTGCATCAGGTCGCCGTTTTGCGGGTCGATAGTGATTGAGGTGATCGCAGCGGTGCTAGACCACAACCCCGCCCCTA
>Ga0098059_1000153_pt1 | contig 55340 bp, 49 predicted proteins | sample 20_taG_FD_92580 | JGI IMG/M metagenome (GOLD analysis project Ga0098059, IMG submission 92580) | Marine viral communities from the Subarctic Pacific Ocean - 20_ETSP_OMZ_AT15318 metaG | ecosystem: Environmental > Aquatic > Marine > Oceanic | place: Subarctic Pacific Ocean | collected 2015-01-19
ACGTGACCGTCAGAAACTGCAAAGAGAGTATCGTCTCCGCCTCTCATTACGTTTTTGCCAGGGTGGAACTTAGTTCCTCTTTGGCGAACGATGATATTACCAGAACGAACTAGCTCACCGCCAAATTTCTTAACGCCTAAGCGTTTACTTTCTGAATCACGACCGTTACGGGTAGAACCTTGACCTTTCTTATGTGCCATTATACGTAGGTATTATAGGTTGAAATTAACTTAACGCTTCGATAAGCTCAGCCTTCTTCATGCTAGAGTATCCAGTAAGACCTCTTTCAGAAGCAAGTGCTTTAAGCTCAGCTACGGTTAATGATTTAAGATCAGAAGTTTCTGCTTTGGCTTCTGCTTCTTCTTTCTTAGGAGCTGCTTTTTTAGAAGCCGCTTTCTTAGATGAACCTGAAGCTGAAATAGCATCAATCTGGATCTGAGACATTACCTGTCTGTGTCCGTTCAGTTTTTGATAACCTTTTCTTCTTTTCTTCTTGAAAACAAGAACTTTATCAGCTTTAACGGTGTCAACGATGGTGGCGGTAACAGAAGCTCCTTCAACAACCGGAGTTCCAATTTTTACAGCACCTTTTTCGTCTTTCAATAAAAGAACACTATCAAAAGTAACTGTTTTGTCGTCAGTGTTTTGCTTATCAACAAAAAGCACATCATTCTCAGCTACTTTGTATTGATGTCCGCCGATTTGGACTATAGCGTACATAATGGTATCTAATTTCTTTTTTGGATTTTTCTAGAGCTTGCAAAGATAAGCGATAGTTAAGATAAAACAAAGTAAAAAAGACACTGTTCTTTATATTTTGAAGCATTAAATTCTCCATGAACTTAAAAAACTATCCCTATGAAGAAATTACCAAGCTTACACGAACAAGCATTCAAATATAAGAATACTAAAAGACTTCAGCATGATGGCGGAAGAGCATGGATTAAAGACTCGCAATTGCACAACGCTCGCAAAGATGCCAATGGTAAATTAATTACCGTTAAAGAACAGAAATAGAATGAGGCTCCTCCTTTCCATCGCCCTATTTTTTTTGATGAGTTTCCATTCATTGCAGGGTTATGCTCAGGGCTCAAATAATGCTTGTAACACTCCTGAACATCGACAATTTGATTTTTGGGTGGGTGATTGGAGTGTACTTGATGCTAACGGTACAAAACTTGGTACCAGTAAAGTAGAATTGATCTTAAACGACTGTGTAATATTTGAAAACTGGACAAGTAATAACCCGGGATATGCAGGCAAAAGTTTTAACTACTACAATCCTTTCACAGCCAAGTGGAATCAAAAATGGATTGATACGAATGGTCTTCCGATAGAATTCGAAGGCTCTTTTGACCCTGAGGCTCAAGCGCTAATCTATTCCGCTACTACGCTCAACCAAAACGGGCAACTGGTTCAAAATAAACTAAGCTTTTACAAGAAATCGGGAGACTATGTGAACCAAGTGTGGGAACAGTCAACTGATGCGGGGAATACTTGGCGCGTAGTTTTTGATGGCCATTACTACCGTAAATCCAATTAATATCGCCTTAGGTATTTATTATTTGGTAATGGCTTTGTACAAATCCATTCTCATAACTTTGAGAGGATAAGTGCTTCAATGGGATATCCTTACCAAGATTGGTATCGCCAAAAAGAGAAATACCCTGTCCAATGAGTATAGGAACTTTTGTAAGGATGAGTTCACTAATTAGATTCGCTTTTAAAAATTGCTGAATGGTATCGCCACCATCAATGTATAAATGCTGATGCCCTTTTTGTTGGATTTGTTCCACTACATCAGAAGGGGAGCCTTGCACGGCATAAATATTAGTTACTCCGTCAGGTAAGTTATCCAACGGTCGGTTTGTGAGTACAAAAACATCCATGGGATAAGGCCAACTACCAAAGGATTGAATCATATCAAAGGTGTTACGGCCCATTACTAAAGCATCTATACTTTGTATAAAAGAATGGTAGCCGTAGTCTTCAGTAGGAGTATCTGATTGTTCATCGGGGTCGGCACCAGGAAGCCAATCAAGGCTTCCATCTTTTCGAGCTATATACCCATCAACAGATACAGCGATGTATACACTACATTTCATGAGGTATGATTAAGCTACTTTTGCCGTAGCCCGTTGGAAACCTTGCTTATTGATATGACCAATATACTTACCAATGATGCGTACTTCTTCAAATACATCAGGCTCAACGATGATGTCGTCATAATCTTCGTTAGCCGCTTCAAGGCGAAGTCCATTTTGATCCCAAAAGATCTTTTTTAAGCTCGTTTCGCCATCGTAAAGTACGGCTCCGATGTCTCCATTTTTTACATCGTCATCCATCAATAGCACTAAATCGCCATCATAAATATTCACATCCTTCATGCTGAAACCAGACACGCGTAAGGCGAATAACTTGTCGAGATTTGGGAATAAGGACTCCATGGTGATACTCCCTAGATCTGCTTCTACAGCTTCTTGAAGATAACCAGCTGCAATAAGCCCCCTAATTGGGATTCCATCTTTTTCTTCAGATTCATTCAGTAATGTTTTTTTCTTTTCAGATGGAAGGTCGTATTCTTCGTCGTTACGTTTGATTAGGTAGCCTTTCTTCAAAAGGGCCTGAATATTTTGAGTAACACTATTAGGGGAGCGATATCCGAAATGATCGGCTATCTCTCTATAAGTGGGCCATACATCGTATTCTTTTTTATAGTCTACAATGTACTCGAAGAATTCTTTTTGCTTTCTAGTCAGATGCGCATTATCCATAATCAATAGCTTAATGTATAAAGTATGTGCAATAAAAGAAGATATTTCATGAAGGTCAATACAAAATGTGTACAAAATATGTATAAACTTTTTGTGCTCCTTTTTAGCGTAACAATGGCAGGAGCTTGTACTTCAAATCCTGAATTCGAACGAATTATCACAGAAGAATATCCAGCGTTATATGAGGCCGTGTATGCACGTGACGCGGAAAAGATTTTGAGTTTTACATCACATCCAGATGAAGTGGTTGTGACTCAAGCTTGGAATGCAATGATTAATACTCCAGTAGAAGATGTAAGCGCATATGTATCTCAAGTGGCAGAAGCGAACCATAAAACAGCGTGGGCTTCGCTATGGAATAAAGAATTATCTGAGGATGATGTTGAGCGTTTAAATGAATGGTTTGCGGAATCGGATACACTGAATGTGGGATTGATGTCGGCATTAGCGGTGCATGGAAATAAAAGATCACTAGATTTATTGATGCAACGGCAGCCACCTATGGTAGAAGAAATACACTTGGAGCTAGCTTATGCAATAGGCCGCATTTCTATGAACGTAGAACTGGACGATACTTATAAAATCAAGGTTATTGATCGTGCATTAAGGTATCCGCGATCAAGTATAAGTCAGGCGTATTTGTATGGATTCTATAGAAGTGATGAAGAGTTAAGTAAAGAAGTTCAACAACACATAATAGATTCATGGATTAACTTTTACCCTGATGAAGCTGGGGCTAACCGTTATTTAACCAAAATGTTGATGAAAGATAATGCCACAATGGTATTTCATCATTTTGTTAAAGATGAATTCAATACGATGGATATTGAATTGGCCTTGGAGATGCTGCGAGGTATACAAAGACATGAGCCCGTGAAATATACTACGGTTGCGCTCAATGGATTTGTACAACATTCAAATCCATTAGTAGTTGAACAGGCACTTATTGCACTAGCTGCAAATGATACAATCTCTGAGCGTATTGAAAATTCTACTCTAAACTATACAGCCTTAAATACGGAAGTAGATGCTCGTTTAAGACTATATGGCTGGAATTCTATTGTAAGACCAGAGCGCTATACCGACCGTATGAAAGATGTTGGTAAATCAGATCCATACTTGCAGAATATTCGATATAGAGTATTAAAAAAGGTTTGGAGTGACGAAGAAGTTTTTAATCAATTAGTATCTGAGATTGAAGCATCCAACGGCTTGCTTTTAAGCATGTTGATGTCTGAATTGAATGCTTTCTGGGCAAATGTAGAGGATGATTTCAAAAACGATGAACGAGCTGACATAGTTAAAGATCAGTTGTTTAAAGCCTTAAACAATGGAGATCGTGCTTATATGTTAAGAGCGCTCATTACTGACGAGGCTGTACTTACGGAAGAGGATTATGATGCCTTAATAGCTCTATTGGATGATAAAGCAGTGGGAGATCATCTTAGCATGTATAGCTCAGTAACATTCATCCTAAAAGAGCGATATGAAGAGAGAGCTAATGAATTTATTAAAGAGCTGTTTGCTCAAAATAACACAGACTTAAATGATGTGTTATTGAGACAAGAATGGGAAGGGCTAACGGGTTCGCCAAGTGTGGTAAGTTTTAGAAAAATTGATTGGGAAAGATTAGCTGAATTAGGTCCTAATCCGACATTAATTTTAGATACCAACAAAGGCATCATCAAAATTAAAATGGATGTGTATACAGCACCCGCTACCATTTCAGGAATGGATAGTTTAATCACTTCCGATAGCTATGACAGTGTTGCATTCCATCGAGTGGTGCCCAACTTTGTAATTCAAGGTGGAGATGTTGAAACGGGTCGAGGTTTTGGTGGCCCTGGATATACCGTGCCAACCGAAGGAAGTGCACAGCATTATTTTAGAGGAAAAGCAGGCGTGGCAAGTTCGGGTGTCGACACAGAGGGTAGTCAATATTTTGTGATGCACACTTGGGCTCCTCACTTAAATGGGAGTTACACTATTTATGGAGAAGTCATCTCAGGTATGGAAGTCGTAGATCGAATCACGGTGGGTGACACGGTTATTTATGCATATTGGGAAGAATAGGGACTAACGAAGTTTTTCTAAACGGAATACATCATCTCTGGCATAGTGGCCAACAGGATCAAAATCGAGCTTAGCACGAGGGATGTCAGAAAGGTCTAGGTCCGCTATCAATAATCCTTCTTGATCCCATAGCGGTTCAGCGATGGTGTTACCAAGCGGATCAATGATAGTACTTCCTCCTCTGCATGGAATGTCGGGTAGATGTGAAATATCTTCTCCGGACATTTCTGGATAATCAACTTTGGTAACGTATTGATTGCATCCAATTACAAAGCAACGTCCTTCAAGTGCTATATGCTTGAGGGTATGTTGCCAGCCTTCACGTTGGTCGGCCGTAGGCGCTAAATAAATCTGCACTCCTTGTTGGTATAAGTAAGTTCGAGCTAAGGGCATATAGTTTTCCCAACAAATGAGCCCTCCAATTATTCCAAAATCAGTGTGTATAGTTTGAAGATCGGCTCCATCGCCTTCCGCCCAAATAACTCGTTCGGCAGCTGTAGGTTTTAGTTTTCGATGGCTATGCACTAACTCACCAATAGCATTGAAATATAAAAGTGTGCAATAGAGTGAACCTGAATGGCCCCGCTCAACAACTCCTATAACAATCCAGCTGTTTACTTTTTTTGCGATCTCACCCAGCACTTTGATTTCTTTGCCGTCTAATGAAATACTGTTCTCCCAGTAAGTCAGCCATGTATCTCTACCTGATTCTGAGCGATCACCAACTTTAGTTCCAAAGTCATATCCCCGTGGGTAGCCCGGTAAAAAAGCTTCTGGGAACACAATAATATCAGGTGAATGCTGAGCTGCTTTTTGAGCCCACTGGTCTACAAGTTGTAAGCCTTTTTGGAGGTCAAATAAAGCGGGGGTGGCTTGAACCACGACTATTTTCGAATTCTTCATTGCTGAAGGTATGAAAACAGGGCAAGAATTAAAGCCCCCAAATTTCAGGATACTGTACAGTACCTTTGATATTGGATAAGCCATTTGGTACTAACTCAATGCCCATAAAAGCTTCTTCAGGCACGTCGAAAGGAGGGGAGATATTCCACGTACTGGTAGGTTCGAAACCAAATTTGGGATAGTATGCGGGATGCCCCAATAGGATTACAGAAGTATAGCCTAAGGTAGGAGCTACTTCGAGCCCTTTCATAATAAGTTGAGTGCCGATGCCCTTAGATTGATAAGCTGGAAGTACACTCACTGGTGCAAGTGCAAGTGTTTCGGATGTCGAATCATTTTCTTCATTACGGATGTGAATCTTAGTGAACAAAATATGACCAACTATGTCATGCTCTTTTTCCGCCACTAATGATAACTCTGGGATGTAATATTCGGATTGTCTCAACGTGTTCACCAATTCTGCTTCATCTTTTTGCCCAAATGCACTGTGGTGAATATGGTAAATTGCTTCCCAATCATGGGAGGATTCAGGACGAATATGTAGGTGGGTAGAAAACTGATTCATGTGCTAAATCTATAAACCACATTCACTTATGCGAATATAAATGAGTAAATGGGTTGTTTGAATGAGTAAATCGGTCTAAAAGTTAGCTCTGGTAGCTTACTATGAATTTAAAGATGGATTCGGCCTAGGCAATTATAGATTGCGCAGTATCCAAGACTTGAATGTGGTTTTGAAATAGTCTGAATACAAAGCTGAATCAACATCTTCCTGACTGGCACACATCCCTATGTTTTTAAAATCATGGTTCGCATTTGGCACCACCGAAATAGTAAAGTGACTCGGGATGTTATTATCGAAGATTTCATTCATGCTATTTAACGCCCAGCCGGGGTACACCATATGATCGTTATCAGCAAATACGAATAAAGATGGAATACTCAAACGTCTTAATGAATTAGATGGGTCAAATTCAGAGATTTCTCTTAAGTGCCTCCATGCTTTTTTAAGAGGGAACCAAGTCACCCAATTGATATCAGATTTTGCTTTTTTGGTAGCCTTATCGAATGCTTTGTCTTCCGATTCCCCTTCACAGATATATTCACTGTAATAAATATTGGTGAGGTGTAACTCGGTATCAAAAACAGGAGCTGCAAGGGAGGCAATGGCTTTAACATCTTGAGCATAGAGCGATCCTACAACTTGTGCCACCCATCCGCCTTGGCTATGCCCAACAATGCCAATGCGGTTAGGGTCTACTACATCAAGGCTCTTTAAATAATTGACAGCTGCTTTTGTATCATCTGCTCGATCATAAATACCTGATCGTTGCCATTTTCCGTCAGATTCGCCAACTCCACGTTTGTCGAAGTACAAGATGCCATAACCCTCTTCAATGAATAAGGCTTCTATATTCTGCTCTACAAACTCTTTGTACAGCGTACGATGAGAAGAATTTTCGCCAGCACCCACCAAGAATATAATCATAGGGATATTACTCCTGTTTACAGGCAGTAGCAGTTCCCCATGCATCGTATACTCACCACTTTCGAAAGTGATATTCGTTCTTAATTGCTCTTGTGCTGAAACCGAAAATGTGAGTAGTGAGAGTATTACTAAAAGTGCAGAAAATAGTCTCATTATTAATTTTTTGAATGTATTCCCAACGTGTGGATTGAGAATAAAGCTTAATATTGAAATTAAAAATTTGGAATATACTTGGTTTATACTGCTTCCAATATTTCTTTCATTTGTGCTTCGTGCCTTTGGGCGTGGGCCATATTTGCATGTAACCATTCAGCGCGGGTAAGGAAACCAAATGCAGGGTGCTTGAATAGAGTGCACACTTCAGTCATATCTAAAGTATGAATGAGTGGGTAGAGCTCTTCTCTTTGTTTTAGAAACGTGGCGGATAATTCGTTCATAGTTTTTTTCTCGCCCTGAGGTTTAACCATCTCTGGTGCCTTGGCCTTAACCGTTCGATCCGAAAAATAAGCCCATATTTTATCGATGCCGGCTACCACATCACGTCCCTCTGCAGGCTCAGTTGGCCCGTTAAATAAACGCACTATGGCAAACTCAGATCGGTTAATGTGCTCAACGTTTTCAGCGGCCGACCACGATTCAGCATTAGGCTTGAGATAAAAATTCTCTTCGTTAAACAGTTGAATAGTATTTAAAAAAGCTTCGGTATTATTCTTATAACGTTCGTTCACAAAGTGCAGATTTAGATAAAAATTTGGGCTTGAATCTACAGGAATTTGAGCAAAAAAAAATAGATACACACCTTCCGGCATGTACCTATTCATTTATCTATTAGGGAAAGTAGAATCTTAAATATATTCTATTCAGATATCTAAGGGTTGCTTGACCAACCAAAATATTCTCTCAACAATTCATTAGGCGAGAACGACTTGCTTTCATTTCGTTCTCTGTTGTAAAGATATGTAAACCGGAAATGACCTGTTGTTAGAATTTCTTTATGTACAGGCATTGTAATTCTTTAATAATTTAAGCGATTGGATGTAGATGCACCGCCCAGCCAAATGGTTTTAATCTACTTCGGGTAATGGGTTAGATTTATCAGTGTTCGTAGTTAGCTGTGATTCGAACCAACTTATTAATGCACTCCGCTCTTCAGCTGATAGTCTTGCTTCCGAATGCATCCATGTATACTTGGGAAGGGGCATCTCCTTTTTTTCTATAAGTTCTGCCGATTCTTCCAACTTACGTTCTTTTTTGCGGGAGGAATAAGTAGCCCATTGGTTAAAGTTTAGCTCGCCTCGTGCATGATCGATATGCCCTTGGGTCCACCACGAAATAGGTGATACATATCCATACCATGGGTATTGTGTTTCGAACGAGTGGCAATCGTAGCAAGCATTTCGAATGGTTGTTGCTATTTCTGCAGGTGGGTTTAGTATCGTAAGCATATTATCTGCAGGATTCACTTCTGGCGTAGAGCGGTCGGGTTGATAAATTTGCAGGACGATCAGAAAGGCGGCTACACCAACAAAAATCTTCTTAATCATATTGAGCTCCATAATGTTATGAAGCTCAATATAATAGAATGGTTAAAAGGAACAAGTAGTAGGTAAAGGATTAACCTTTTGGTGTAAAAGCTTGTATCCCAGTAATTTCGCGACCTAAAATAAGGCCATGAATATCGTAGGTGCCTTCGTAAGTATTTACCGACTCCAAATTCATAACATGATGGATGATTCTATAATCACCCACGATACCATTACCTCCATGCATATCGCGTGAGATACGTGCAATTTCAAGGGCTTTACCACAGTTATTACGTTTTGCGAGTGAGGTCATAGAAGGATGATCACGACCTTCATCTTTTAAAGTACCTAGACGTAATACCAACATTTGCATCGAGGTGATGTCAGTAAGCATGTTCGCGAGCTTTGTCTGAATCAATTGATTAGCTGCTAAAGGCTTTCCGAATTGCTTACGGTCTAACACATACTGTCGTGCTTTTTGGTAACAGAATTCTGCGGCACCAACAGTACCCCAAGCTATTCCATACCTAGCACTATTTAAGCACATGAAAGGCCCTTTAAGTCCGCGGATGTCTGGAAATACATTTTCTTCGGGGATGAACACGTCATCGAATACGAGCTCACCAGTTTCTGATGCCCGTAACGACATTTTAAACTTAGTATGCGGAGCTGTAAATCCTTTCATTCCTTTCTCTACAAGGAAGCCTCTTATCACACCTTCGTCGTCTTTACTTTCTTTTGCCTTCGCCCATACCACAGCCACATCCGCGATGGGAGAGTTGGTGATCCACATTTTGGCACCATTTAGAACCCAGCCACCATCTGTTTTAACGGCTGTTGTAACCATAGAACCCGGGTCAGAACCGTGATCTGGTTCCGTTAAACCAAAGCATCCAATCATTTCACCGGTTGCTAGTTTTGGCAAGAATCGCTGCTTCTGTTCTTCTGTACCAAAAACTGAAATAGGGTACATCACTAGAGAAGACTGCACACTCATAAATGATCGGTAACCTGAATCAACCCGTTCCACTTCACGAGCAATTAATCCATAGGCGGTATAACTGGCATCCGAGCCTCCATATGCTTCAGGTACCGTTACTCCTAACAACCCCATTTCACCCATTTCGAGAGCGATATCACGGTCGAAATACTCTTCTGTATTACCTTTTAATGCACGGGGTTCAAGTTTAGACTGTGCATAATCACGCGCTGTTTCCATGATTAGTCGATCTTCTTCCTGAAGTTCAGATTCGAATAGAAATGCGTCGTCGATATTGAAGAGATTCTTAGCCATCGGGTGAAAAGCCTTTGTTTTGAATTAGTAAACTATATGCCTGCTGATAGTAAGAAAAAAAAATCATAGGGTGAACTTGAACTCAGTATATAATTCAACTTTATGGATCACTGAATGCTAGGGGGCAAGGCATTCAACCATGAAAAGGTAGGAGGCATAATAGATGGGCATAAAAAAAGCCCGTAACTGATTAGCTACGGGCTCTCAAGTTGCTTGAATTTTATCAAGCTAGCGTCTTCTTAAGTTCGCGTGCAATCACCAATCGTTGTACTTCAGAAGTACCTTCACCGATGGTCATTAGCTTTGAGTCACGTAAAAATCTTTCCACGTGGTACTCTTTGGTGTATCCATATCCACCATGAATTTGAACAGCTTCAAGTGAAGCTTTTACGGAAAGTTCAGAAGCGAATAGTTTCGCCATGGAAGCTTCAACCGTATAAGGTTTGCCATTGTCTTTTAACCATGCCGCTCTTTGAACGAGTAAACGAGCCGCATCGATTTCAGTAGCCATATCTACAATTTTGCCTTCCATATACTGGAAGTTGCCGATAGCTGTACCGAACTGCTTACGTTCCATAGCGTAACGTAATGATTCTTCGTAAGCACCACGAGCAATACCAACAGAAAGTGAAGCGATACCAACGCGGCCACCATCTAATACTTTCATGGTATCAATAAAACCACGGCCTTCTTCGCCTAATAAGTTTTCAGCAGGAACACGTACGTTTTCAAAAACAACTTCGGTAGTATCAGATGAGTTCATACCTAATTTGTGCATTCCTGGTCCTGGCTGTACACCATCCATTTCACGTTCCACGATGAATGCAGAAATGCCTTTGGTTCCTTTGGTTGGATCTGTTTTTGCAAGTACAACATACACATCACCAACCGATCCTTGAGTAATGAAAATCTTAGAGCCGTTAATTACATACTCATCACCGTCTTTAATAGCGGTTGTTTTCATTCCTGATGCATCCGATCCTGAGCCTGGCTCTGTTAAACACCAAGCAGCTAGCTTTTCGCCTGAAGTAAGAGTTGGCATGTACTTCATCTTTTGCTCATGCGAGCCAGCAATGGCAATATGGCCAGTACCGAGTGAAGTATGAGAAGCTACCGTTAAAGCAAGAGAGGCATCCCAACGAGCAATTTCTTCAAGTACTAAACAAAAACTCACTACATCGAAGCCACCACCACCATATTGTTCTTCGTGGTAGATGCCTAACATTCCTAATTCTCCGAGCTGCTTTACAATATCGTGCGGAAATTCTTTGCTGTTATCTCTCTCCATCACTGTTGGTGCAACAGTTCTCTCAACAAAATCTTTGATACTGTTTCGTATCATTTTTTGATCTTCTGTCAGTTCAAACGACAGAGCATTTTCAATTGTAGTGTCCATATGAATAGGTGTAAATAAGTCTAAATTTCATTTTCGTGGAAACGCTTCCATAAGATACTATTTTAACCCAAAAATGTAAGCCATCGTTTGTAAAAGATTCATTTTAAGTACTTATAAATAGATAAGTAGCTCTTTTTAAATAGCTAATTACTTTGGGCGCAACGCCTACCCGTATGGATAGACCTTTAAGAAAAATAGAATCTGAGTATGGTTTTTAGGAAGCAAAAAAAAAGCTCTGAATAAAAATCCAAAGCTTCATAAATCAAAAGTGGATGTTTTACCCAAAATTCCAAGTAACGCCGCGACCAATTTCAGGATCGGGATAATTCCAGTCTACCGCTCCTTGATCACATGCATACATACAAGTACCACATTCAATACAATCTTCTACTTGGAAGTGTACGAGTCCTTCGTCATCCATGGTATAGCAATTAGCTGGGCACACCCATGTAGTACATTTATGCGGACAGCCTGAATTACATATGTCTGTATCAACAATGATATGGGGCTTGATTTCAGACTTCGCCTGATTTCTGTAACTCACTAATCCTAATCGTTCTGGTAAACTCAATAATTTCATAATATTCTATTCAGTAAGTGATTTATGGTTAAGCTTTATCACACTTTTTCTGTTTCACATTTCCCGTTTCCCGTTGCTCTTTCATTAAGCTTATAAAGACTTCCGTGCTTTAAAACCTAATTTAGCAAGCTCCCATAGAGAGGAATGTCTCTTGATAGCTCCCAGTAACATTTTTTCTGATTTTGGAGTCGGTTCATTTTTAATAGTAAAGAACTGACGACCGAAATCACATACTAAATTTGGTACCTTATTTTGCATAGTGTCGGTATGCAATAAGTGAACCGCATCTTGGAATCCTTTGATATCCTTCATGATGTAACTCTCGTCCATCACTCGTCTATATTCTTTTAAAGTGGCTGAGCTGTAATCGCCTTTTTCTTTAGCTTTCACAATAGTTTCAGCAGCAAGAATACCAGAACGCATTGCATAATCCATTCCTTGAATAGCCTTACCAGCGTTCATCAATAAGTTTGCCGCTTCACCTACAAGCAAGATGCCATCTTTATATAGCTCTTTTGGCATCACACGCGAATCGCCCGATGAAACAACATGTGCTGAATACTCTACAACTTCCCCGCCTTTGATAGCATTGGCAATGGTAGGGTGTTTTTTGAAGTGGTTGAGTACATCATACGGCTTTTGCTTCTTTTCGCGAAGATCTTTCAGTCCAAGAACCAATCCTAAGCTAATGGTATCACGGTTGGTATATAAAAACCCACCACCTTCGATACCATTCGTAGCCCAACCTACAAATTCGTTACTCATACCGCTGAGGCCATCCAGCTGAAAGCGGTCTTCTAAAACTTTTTGGTCGAAACGAATAATCTCTTTTACTCCTGTAAGCATATGATCGGCAGGAACATATTTGTCCTGAAGACCCACTTGGCGGGTAAGTAGATTGTTAACGCCTTCAGCGATAATTACAGAATCAGCATGGAATTCATCTTCGCCTGTTCTAATACCTACAGCTTTATCATTTTCCATGATTACTTCATCCACTTTGATGTCGGTGGCAATGAATGAATCCATCGCGTAATCACTCGCATCAATAGCTTCTTGTACTTTTGAAGACAACCAGTTATCAAATTTCGAACGAAGTACAACTACACCGGAGTATGGCTTTTCTTCGAAATGAGATGATTTAAAATCTAATGAAAAGGTTGACTGCTCGTCCATGAAAGTAAGACGGCGGTGGTTAATGAAACGCTCCCAGCCTCCGTTTTCATCTTCCCAATAATTAGGCACGAGTTTATGAAGATCTGAACCCCATAGAACTCCACCTGATACGTTCTTTGAACCCGCAAATTCACCGCGTTCAATGAGCAGGAATTTCATGTTGTTTTTGGCAAGCGTCATTGCTGCTGCTAAGCCAGCAACACCACCACCAATTACGATACAGTCAAATTTATCTTCCATAAGCTTAGGTTATATAGCGAAGCAATCTTCAGAAGATTGCAAAAGGCTCAGTTTAAAACTGAACCTTGGCGCATGCATTTAATTAGTTTTTAATTTTTTTGATCTCTTCAATGAACGGAGGAAGTACTTTGTATAAGTCTCCAACGATTCCATAATCTGCCACTTCAAAGATTGGTGCATCAGGGTCTTTGTTGATAGCCACAATTACTTTACTGTTTGCCATACCAGCAACGTGCTGAATAGCTCCAGAAATACCTACGGCAATGTATAATTGAGGAGATACCACTTTACCTGTTTGTCCAATTTGTAAACTTGGATCGTATACACCAGATTCAGTTAAAGCACGAGATGCACCGATACCTGCATTAAGGATGCTTGCGAGCTCAGCTATTAAAGCTTTGCCATCTTCATCCTTTATTCCACGACCTGCTGCTACAATAGCTTCGGCTTCGTTTAAGTCAACAGTATCGCCTGTAGCCGAGATAATTTCTTTAAGAGTCGCTTTCATAGTCGACTCATCGAAACTGAAGTCAACATTTACTACTTCTGAATCAGCTGGTGATTCGTTCAGGTCGTAAGAACCTGAGCGAACTGAAACAATTACTTTATCAGCTGTAGCGGAAGTGTTGGCCATAATTTTTGCAGCCATAACTGGGCGTTTAGCTTCCACACCATCGTTGGTTAGGCTGAATGAAGAAACATCTGCAATTACAGCAGCATCTTGGTTTGCCGCAAGAGCTCCAAGCACATCTTTAGTGCCTTCCGTTGAAGCAAAAGCAAATACAGCTGGATTCACTTGGCTCATTACATTAGCCAATGCTTTTAGTAATGGAGCATTCATGTGATTTTTGAAGATTGGATCTTCGATTACATGAATTTTAGAGGGGCCGTACTGCTTGATACCGTCTACATAATTTGAAGCGTTCGCATCAAAAACAACAGCTTCAACAGAATGACCTGCTGCATCAGCAAGGCTTTTACAATGGGATAATACTTCTAGTGACGAACGTTTGATTTTGCCGTCGGCAATAGCAATGTAGGTTAAAATCGTACTCATTGAGAAAATGGTTTAATAATTAGATGCTCATCAATGTAGAGCATTCAAAAAATTTGAAATGTTAAAGAACGTTGGCTTCTGTGTCCAACAGTTGTGCAACCTGGCGAGCTACTTCTTCTGCTTCGCCTTCGTATTTCTTACCAGCCTGTCGTGCAGGTTTCTCTTCATAAGAAGTTACTTTTGTACTTGCTGTAAGTGAAGCTTCGTCTACGCCCAATGCTGAAATCTCAACTTGATCGATAGGCTTACGCTTTGAAGCCATAATGCCTTTTAAGTTTGGAATACGAGGGTCGTTCATATCATTAGAGCAGGTAACCGCACATGGTGTTGGCAGTGCAATCATTTCCTGCCCAGTATCACCTTGGCGTTTAACCACGAGCTGATCGCCTTCAACTTCAAGTCCTACAGCATTTGTAGTGTATGGTAGGTCTAAGATTTCAGCAACCATACTACCGGTTAAGCCTGAATCTGTATCCTGCGATTGCTTACCAAGAGCAAGAATGTCGTATTCTTTGTCTTTGAAGAACGCACCTAAAATTTTTGCGTAACTAGCCGAGTCATACTCTTCATCACCAGAAGCAAGAATATGAGTAGCGCGATCGGCACCCATAGCTAAAGCTTTACGAATGGTTTCAGAGGCTTTTGCTGGGCCAATGCACACAACTTCAACTTCGCCACCATGTTTTTCTTTTAAGACTAAAGCTTCTTCAACTGCCGAAGCATCGTAGGCATTTAATACCATACGATCGGCATCCATAATTAGCTCGCCTTCTTTGATCTGAAGTGGTGCATATACATCAGGCACCATTTTAATACATATATAGAATTTCATTCGCTTCTGTTGCTTTAAGTGATTTTTTGTGGAACCGCTTTTTTAGGGTCGCCAATATACAAAACCAAAACTAAAATGTTTTAATTCTGCAGATTGTTATAGTCTGATAAATGTCCAGGATCAGTCTCTACCAAGAGGTTGTAAGCCTGTCGCCTTATTTGAGGCGTTGCCTCATTGAAAATACCAGAAATTTCTCTCGATTTCGTATCGAAGAATAAATCATATAAATAGTTGCTGGTTGCTCGCCGCTTAGAGTCTCGAATATCGGTGAGCGCTTGAAGAACCAAGGATCGGGAAGCTATGGCATCGGCAGTAAAGGCATCTAATCCTAATCGGTGATATTGGTAATAAGCCACACGCAAAGGACGGTAACTTGGATTAAGCAGATCAGCAATCAAATTGAATTTATTTCGACGATTGTTCGCAGCCCTCGTCCAACCAATAGCTGAGGTCGTTTGTGCCAAATCAACAATCTGTTGTGCTTTCTGAAAATAAGCTTCGCCACCCAACTCGCTAAAACTATCAAAGTCGTAGCCTAATAACACATTCATATAAAAGTCGAGTGTACCCGTTAAGTTGTCAAACTGTAGTTCATCATGAATCAAGGTTCGCCCTTGTGGGTAATTAAACTGCCAATTGTCATCACTTAAAATAATGGATGTAGTAAGTGTGGTAGTGCCATAGATAGGTCGGCGAGCACTCAAAATAATACGAGAACCAAAGTCGTAATTTGAATTGGCGGACTCCAAAATGATTTGAATTTGGCATTCAATGCGTTCCTCTTCCTCAAATTCAACCTCGGTCCACCGGTAATCATTGATGTATTCTTCAATACGAGGTTTAAGCTCAGATATATAGGTGTATGAATTTCCTTCTATTTGGGCATCGTTTACAGTAACGGTACAATTCAATTCTTGAGCTTGTGCTTCGCTAAAGAAAAGTAGGAGTAGAATAAAAAGTGTAAAGTTGATTCTATGCAATGTAGAAGCGATTTAATCTATTAATTGAAATCATGCATACTTCATTGAAGAATACGAAAACAGAAGCAGAAAATTCTATGCGCTCTTAAGTTCTACTAAGAATTCTTAATAGGCATCTTATATACTCACTTTATACCTTAGGCAGAGATGCATGGGTGATGTACATCTAGTGTGATCAAAATAATAAATCAAATTTTTTAACATGAAAGCTCCAAAGGTAATTGCTGAAATCGGTTGTAATCATAAAGGTCAGATGGAGATCGCCGAAGAAATGATCATGATGATCGCTAAATTCTGTAAGGCCGATTATGCTAAGTTTCAAAAGAGAAACCCTAAGGAAGTTCTTACCCCCGAGCAGTACAACATGCCCCACCCGGTTGAGGCCAACTCATATGGTACAACCTATGGAGAGCATCGCGAGTTTTTAGAATTTGATTTAGATCAGCATAAACAGCTTAAAGCATGGTGTGAAGAACAAGGAATAGGATATTCAACGTCAGTGTGGGATTTAACCTCGGCCGAAGAGATTACATCGCTGAATCCTGACTTCATCAAAATACCATCGGGCACAAATCAGCACTATGAAGTACTGAACTATCTATGCGAACAATTTGCAGGTGATATCCATGTGTCGGTTGGGATGACAACTCATGAAGAAGAACGTAAGCTCATCGATTTCTTTAAAGAACGTGGACGAAATAAAAGTTTGGTGCTATACAGTTGCACATCTGGATACCCCGTTCCTTTTGAGGATATTGGACTCTATGAAATCACCCGACTTATTGAAAACTACGGTGATGAAGTAAAGCAAATAGGTTTTTCAGGGCACCATTTGGGCATTGCCGCTGATATTGCAGCTATGACTTTGGGGGCTGAATGGGTTGAGCGCCATTTCACCTTAGATCGAACATGGAAGGGCACCGATCACGCCGCATCGTTAGAACCTGAAGGAATGCGTAAGTTAGTGCGTGATTTGAGAAATGTATCAAAAGCACTTAATTATAAAGAAAGTGAAATCCTAGAGATTGAAAAGCCACAAAGGGATAAACTTAAGTGGGGGATTTAAACCGTGCGAGTTGCATTCATACCTGTAAGAGGGGGTAGCAAAAGTATCCCCTTAAAGAATATAAAGCCCTTAGCGGGGAAGCCACTAATCTATTGGACGATGGAGGCGGCTTTGTATAGTGGAGTGTTTGACCACATCTATATTTCCACGGATTCCCCAGAAATTGAAGAAGTAGTAGCGATGCATCAGCAAGCCTCGGCGTTTACACTGATAAAGCGAAGTGCGGAAACAGCAACAGATACGGCAAGTACAGAATCTGCAATGCTTGAATTCGCTGAGCAGTTTGATTTCGATGAAATAGCGTTGATACAAGCTACTTCACCACTATTAAAGAGTGAGCATATCCGTGAAGCTTTTGAGCAAAAGAAGCACACGAATGTAGATAGCCTCCTCACTGTATGTGTGCAAGAACGGTTTATTTGGGAAGAAGGAACTGATGGTAGAGCAAAGCCCATCAACTATGACCCATTGAATCGCCCACGTCGACAAGATTTTGAGGGTTTACTGGTTGAAAACGGCGCTATGTATATCACTTCAAAGGAATCATTACTCGCAACCAAATGTCGTATTTCGGGCACCATGGGTGTGTATAAAATGCCTCCTGAAAGTTATTTCGAAATCGACGAGCCTTCCGATTGGCAAATTGCCGAAGCACTTCTGAAGAAAGAGCAAAGTAAAAACATCCCTTTCACCGAAGTGGCTGCATCCATAAAACTATTTTTAAGTGATGTGGATGGTGTGTTAACCGATGCGGGAATGTATTACACAGAATTTGGGGATGAGCTGAAGAAATTCAACACTCGAGATGGAATGGGTTTCCAATTGATTAGAGAACAAGGCATAAAAACAGGCTTAGTTACTAGCGAAATCACCAATATTGTAAAACAACGAGCCAAAAAGTTGAAAATCGATTTTTTGCATCAAGGCAAACGTGATCATGGCAAACTCGAGGTAGCTCAACAAATGTGCGAGAAGCTTGGAATTACTTTACAAGAAGTGGCTTATATAGGGGATGACATCAATTGTCTAGAACTCATAAAAGCTGCTGGGCTTTCAGCTTGTCCAGCCGATGCCGTTGATGTAATCAAAGAAGCCGCAATGGTGGTTTGCAATAAGAAAGGCGGGGAAGGTTGTGTACGGGAATTTGCCGAGATGATTTTAGCCGATAGAAACTAAAGCCTAATAAATTTCTATTCCTTTTAGCCCAAAGTTTGCACTATTCATAAATAATGCTAGAATGTAAAGGTTTGATCTTGCATTCTTTAGCGTTGAAAAGAGAGTATTATGAAAGTGCGATGGTATTCAAAATTATACCTACTAACTGTACTGGGCTTAATCCTAGTGCCAAACCTTAAAGCACAAACAATTATTGGTGCTCGGTCGATTGCAGTAGGCGGCGCCCAAACCGCACTGGCTAATAACGAGTGGGCATTATTTGGGAACCCTTCCTCTCTATATTCAAACCCAGACGGGGTAGCATTTTACAGCTTACGGAATTACGGCATATCTGAACTTACTGACATTGCCTTTTCTGGCAGTTATGCTATAAAGGATGGAACGTTAAGCGCAGGTATACACCGCTATGGGGATGATTTATACCACGAAACAAACATAAAACTTGGATACGCATTTGAGTGGCAGCAAGTGCAGTGGGGAGTGTCAACGGGTTTACATGTCCTCGGCTTTGGGGGAGATTATGGCTCAGGTTCTGCATTCACACTTGATGTAGGAGGGAGCATCCCAATTCAAGATAAATGGGTTCTTGCTGCTACAGCAACGAACCTATTTAATGGTGCCTATCACTTTGAAGAAACGGATGAAGAACTCTCAAGTGCAATATCCGTGGGTATTCAGTATTCACTTGAAGAGCGAGCCTTATTTCTGTTTGATGTAGTAAAAGACGTGCAGTTTCCATTAGCCATCAGGGCTGGGGTAGAAATGGATATTGTTTCAAACTTTGTTGGGAGAGTGGGGGTGTCTACAGAGCCATATACCTATTCAGGAGGGCTAGGATATCAGGCTCAGCGATTCTCTTTTAACTTCGTAGTTCAACATCATCAGATATTAGGGACAAGCCCCGGTTTAGATATGAAAATATATCTGAAATAATGAAGCGTAGAACCCTAATAGCGTGTAGTATGATAGTCGTCGGCTTCATGACCCCTGTTCAATTAATAGCTCAACAACAGGATTCAACACGTGCTAAAATCAGAAGTCAAATTGAGCGCTCTTTTAATGAAGTTGAGTTAGGTGAAGATGATAATGGGGAACAGTTATTGCTTTTTCTGGAAGAACTAGCTGCAAATCCTGTAAATGTAAATTCAGCTTCTATCGATAGACTACTACAGGTGCCCGGCTTCAATCTAAAGCTCGCACAGGCACTCATTCGGTATCGATCGGCTCAGCCATTAGAACAGATTACAGACCTTATGAAGGTGCCGGGAATAGGAAGAGTAACCTTTGAACGCATGAGTGCTTTTGTAACCATTGGGGGTTCAACTGAGCGATTTCGGGCGCTATATTTAAATCCAGATTATTGGACACAAAACTTAAAGCCTGAGTACTTGATACGTTATCAGCAGGTGTTGGAAGAGCAAGAGGGGTATAAAAGAACAGAAGATGAAGGAGGGTATATCGGAAGTGCTGCTAAAGTATATCAACGCATACGTGTAGCGGGGAAACATCTTCAGTTTAATATGACCCAAGAAAAAGATGCCGGTGAGCCATGGGGTGGAGGACTCGGTTTCGATTACACTTCAGCACATTTGGCTCTAAAAGACAATGGCCGGCTCAAAGATTTTGTGATAGGGGATTTTGCCCTGAATATGGGCCAAGGTTTGGTAATGTGGAATGGCGGTGCTTTTGGAAAAGGTAGGGAAGTAGTGGGAACGGTAGGTAAAAATGAACGAGGGGTTCGAGGCTATAGCTCTGCACAAGAAAGTGGTGCCTTTCGAGGCGTCGCCTTTACCTATGGCGGCGATGTAGAACTGACGGGTTTTTATTCTCGACGTAATTTCACAGCCTCAATAGTTGGGGAAGATTCTACACGGTTTCCATCCTCTGCTGGATTTCATCGAACGCAAAGTGAACGTGATAGAAGATACAATACGGGCCACACGCTGTGGGGTGGGAGGGTGCGTGCAGTACATCCATATGGAATTTTTGGAGCAACTTACTACGGCACCCGTTTTGATGATTATATCGTAAAAGGAAGCGTGCTTTCTGCTCAATACGATTTTGAAGGGAAAACCCATTCCGTTGTAGGTCTAGATTATAAAGGCATATTTGGGCAAGTACTATTCTTTGGAGAAGTAGCTCGTTCTGAAAATGGAGGATTTGGATGGGTGAGTGGACTCGAAACGAGCTTAGGTAGTGCCACAGATTTAAGTTTACTTTACAGAGATTATGCCAAAGACTTCCAATCTATTTATGGGGCCGGGTTTGGGGAGCAGTCGTCCGCGCCTCAGAATGAAGAAGGGTTTTATATCGGGTTAAGACATGTATTGAATAAAAAAACAGTCATTGGGCTATATGCCGATCAATATCAGTTTGAAGCTCCAATATCGGGCATAGATCAGCCCTCACAAGGATTCGATGTATTAGCCGATATAGAATGGAACCCAACTCAAAGTATGAATACCCTCGTCTTGTTTCGAATGGAGACGAAGGATAAAGAACAGATATTTACCAATAATGAAGGGAGGGAAGAGTCGAGAGTGTATGACTCCAAACGGATTAGTGCTCGTATTCAATTGGCATATCAACAAATAAGAAGTTTGAGATGGCGCACTCGATTTGAACAGGTCTGGGTTCCAGCAGCGGGAGGGGAAGAACAGCAGCGTGGAGTATTACTTTATCAAGATCTTCGCATTCAGCCCAATACGAAATTAAAAATCGATGTGAGAGTGACCTTATTTGATACCGACTCATTTGATGCGAGAGTCTATCAATTTGAAAATGATTTGTTATACGTACTTAGCAACAAAGCACTCAGTGATACAGGAAAGCGTATGTATGCCGTTGTGAATTACGAGTGGAGTGAAAATGTAGAGTTCTGGTTGAAATACAGTGTTACCCAATTTCAGAATACGCAAGTCATAAGTAGTGGCTTAAACCAAATAATTGGAGATACAAGAAGTGATATTGGAGTGCAAATGCGCTTGAAATTTTGAATAAAACATTAATTTAACTTCTAATTGAGAAATAAAATGCTATCTTTTTAGCTTCCCAAAAAAAGGGATTCTACGGAGTAACATTATATAATAGAAGAAGAGAATGGTTCGAAGATTTAGCTTAGGTGCATTTCTGGGGATTTTACTGTCTGTTTTAGCTTATCAGGCACCTACCTCGAAAGTGGTGGCACAGTCTTCTGTGCAAGAAGAACTATCCAAAAGAAATTTAACCTTATCACAGGCACGTGCTATGGCACGCCAAGCAGGTATCAATCCTGATAACCCCGCTGAGTTATCACGTTTTGCAAAAGCCAATGGTGTTTCGCAAACACAAATAGACGCTTGGTTACAAGAAATGGGGATGTCTACATCAAGCACAGGTGCTTCTAGTGGAATGGTGCAAGATCTTAGAGATACCGGTGTAGGGGTGGAAGATATCAACGAAGTTGAACCGACAGGTGCCTTAAATCAAGCTCCAAGAATAACAACTCCTACTAGAGATGGACTGCCCTATTTCGGGTATAGTATTTTTAGCAATGTACCAGACGCCTTCAAACCTAGTAATGTTGGGCCGGTAGATGAAGGGTATATCATTGGTCCTGAAGACGAAATGCGTTTAGCACTATGGGGAGCCACAGAATTTCAATACGAATTAGCCGTAGATGCCGAAGGTCGAATTTTTATTCCAAGCATTGGCCAAATTACCGTAGCTGGGCAAACACTCAAAGAATTGCGTAGCTACCTAAAGACAAGACTTTCACAAAGCTATTCAGGGCTAGTTAAAGATCCCCCAACCATCTTTTTAGATGTGACTCTTACTCGTTTACGCCCTATTCGCGTATTCGTAATTGGTGAGTTAAACAACCCTGGGGGATATACTTTCAGCAGTTACTCAACCTTGTTTAATGTGCTTTATGGAGTAGGTGGACCAACCGTAAACGGTTCCTTGCGTGATATTCAATTGATTCGTGATGGGGAAGTAATCACGTCTTTTGATTTGTACGACTTCCTACTAAAAGGCTTAGATACGGGCTCTATTAGGCTACAAAACAACGATAGAATTTTTATACCACGCCGTAAGAACGAAGTAACCATTACCGGTCCTATAGGCCGACCTGCTATCTATGAGCTTAAAGAAGGAGAAAATTTAAACGATCTGTTAACCTTTGCAGGTAATCTTAAGCCTCAAGCTTATGGGAAACGATTTCATGTAAACAGGATAATCCCACTTAACGAACGTCAAGACCCAAGTGTAGCACGAACGGTACTCGATTACAATCTTGAAAAAGTATTAGCGGGTGAAGTGAGCTATGTACCAGAAAATGGTGATCGTGTTCAGATATTGAATATTTCAGATCGCCTTGAAAACATTGTGTACATCCAAGGAGCGGTATACCAACCAGGGTCTTATGAAATCAATGGCGATATACAGACCGTAAAAGATCTTATTGCTGCGGCTGATGGAGTAAAAGGAGATGCTTTTACTAAACGTTTAGAATTAGTTAGAACCAACGAAGATCTTACTAAAGATTTTTTCTCGCTCAATTTTGAAGCAGTAATGAATGAGAATGCTACGGTAAATATGAAGCTACAAAGATTAGATCGAATTCAGGTTTATTCTAATTCTGTAGAACGTATAACTAATAAATTTGTGCAGGTATTTGGTGCGGTGCAGAATCCCGGTACTTATGAGTTTAGCGATGGAATGAATTTGAGCGATGTGATATTGAACGCAGGTGGCTTTACCGAAGGAGCGTATTTAGGGGAAGTGGAAGTGTCACGATTAGAAAAACCCGAAGACAGGAACAGCAAATCCATTCAGCTTTTTAAAGAACTCATTACTGACGATGCGAACAAAGATGCATTCTACCACCCTACCTTAATGGATGGGTTGATGGATGAAGCAAGGACTTTTGGTCTCATGCATCGAGATAAAATTTATGTAAGAAATAACCCACGTTTTGAACAACAAGCAACCATTTCGATCCGTGGAGAAGTAGTATTTCCAGGTACCTACACCTTGTTAAGCGAAAACGAAAAATTAACCGATGTATTTAGAAGAGCAGGGGGACTTACGGTTGAAGGTTATGCCAAAGGTGCCAAACTGTACAGAAATGACCGACAAGTAATTATTGATATTAGTGAAGCACTGATGGGGCGTGCCATGAGTGATATGGAGCTACTTCCAGGAGACGAAATTGTAGTTCCACGAGTGCCGAATACCGTAGCGGTTTCAGGAAATGTTGGAGTGCAAGGTTTAGTGAAATTTGTACCCGGTAAAAAAGTATCCTACTACTTAGAACGGGTTGGCGGGATGCAAAAAGAAAGTGAAAAACGAGTACTACTAACTCAGCCGGATGGAACTACTTATTCTGTGAAAAGAAAAGGGTGGTTCAGGAAAAACCCAGAAGTGTACGATGGCGCTCAGATTATTGTGCAACGTAAACCAGTAGAAACTCAAAAAGAGAAAATGACACCTCGAGAGTTTCTTCAGGAAACAACGGCAATTTTGACCAGTACCCTCACCGTGATTCTACTCATAGATCGACTCGGAAACTAAAACTTACAGGAAAAGAAGTTTATGGGGATTGAATAAATCCCTATTATTCAGCTTAAAACAAGGGAACATTGAGTACAGACGATTCAAAACCACCGAAGAAACCAAATAATCCAGCGGATTTTCCTATTCAGGAATACCGACTGGTACCCGCTGATCAGTATCATGAAGTCGATAACGAAAATGAGATTGATTTACTAGAACTAGCAAAGACGCTGTGGGATAACCGAACCACTATCTATAAGTTCCTTGCCGTAGGGTTTGTGCTTGGAATTTTGGTAGCACTTTTAAGCCCAAAAGAATACAAAGCTTCCGCAACCTTGATGCCTGAGTACAGTACCGAAGGCGGAGGAAGTGCTTCTGGTTTACTCAAACAATATGGTGGTTTACTTGGGTTAAGTGGGGGAAGTTATAGTTCCAATAGCAATGCCATTCGAGTAGATTTATATCCACAAATTGTAAATAGCCTTACCTTTCAGTATAAGTTGGCCAATCAAGAGTTCTATTATGCTGAATATGATACTTCAGCTCCTTTAATAGAGTTTTTTACAGAAATTAAGGAACCCGACTTACTTTCAACTTTAAAGTCATACACTATTGGGTTGCCTGGGAAGATTATTGGATTATTTGTTAGCAATGATGAAGCCATTACTAAATCAGTGATTGATATTGATATAGACTCAGTAGCTGTACTTAATTTGCCAAAAGAAGAAGTCAAATTTATTAATTCTCTTAGATCCAAAACAGGGGTGAGCTTAGATGATAAATCAGGGATAATTTCTGTAAGTGCAACCATGCCAACCCCCCAATTAGCTGCAAATGTTGCTCAGTTTACCATACAAGAATTAACGATTTATCTTACTGAATACAGGATTGAAAAAGTTCAAAGGGATTTAGCATTTATTAAAGAGCAATTGAATAAGGCAGAAAAACGATTTGAGGAGGCTCAATTGGCTTTAGCAGAGTTTGTAGATAGTAATCAAGGAAGTTTGTCAGCGCGAGCTCAAATCGAACAGCAGAATTTGAATTCAGAGTACAATCTCGCATTTAATTTATATAACTCATTGACTCAACAGTATGAGGAATCACAACTGAAAGTACAAGAAGAAACGCCGATGTTTAAGGTGCTTCAGCCTGTCAATGTACCTGTGAATGATGAAACGAGTGGAGCAACCGTATTGATAGTTTTTATGATGTTAAGTGGAATTACTGCAGTTGGTTGGGTTTTTATAAAAGAATTTATTAATACAAATCCATTTGGTTAAAAATTTTAAATATGCTAGTAATTAGTTAAAGCCGAATAGATCAAGGAATTAAGAGTGACATCATTAGAAGAATTACTAAATAAAATTGAAGAAAAAAAATACACCATTGGTATTGTTGGGCTAGGTTACGTTGGACTTCCGTTGATGTGGACCTTTCATAAAAATGGTATGCCTGTACTTGGTTTTGATATTGATGAAAAGAAAGTTGAAAACCTGAATAATGGGATTCCTTATATAAAGCATTTGGGAACCGAGATGATGGAAGCTTTAGCGAAATCTGAACTAGCAAATGCCACTACAGATTTTTCCCGACTTGGTGAAGCGGATGCTATTTTATTATGTGTGCCTACTCCACTCGACCATCATCGTGAACCAGACATGAGTTATGTAGAACAGACCACGGAAACGGTCTCAAAGTATCTACGTAAAGGGCAACTAGTCATCTTGGAGTCCACCACTTGGCCGGGTACTACCGAGGAGTTAATGATTCCTATACTTGAGAAAAACTCTGGTTTAATAGCGGGTATCGATTTTTATGTAGCATATAGCCCTGAACGAGAAGATCCAGGTAATCCAGATTTTAATACAGCAAAAATCCCAAAAGTGGTGGGAGGTCATGGTGAGGATGCCCTAGTGCTTGCAAAGGCTATGTATGACACGGCCATTGTGCAAACCGTGCCAGTGTCTGATTGTAAAACAGCTGAAGCGGTAAAACTAACGGAAAATATATTTCGCTCAGTGAATATTGCTTTAGTGAATGAATTAAAAGTGGTTTATGAAGCCATGGGAATTGATGTACATGAAGTATTGGATGCGGCCGATACCAAACCATTTGGGTTTATGAAATTTACTCCTGGGCCTGGGCTGGGTGGGCATTGTATACCTATAGACCCTTTTTATCTCACTTGGAAAGCCAGAGAATTTGAGAAAAATACTCGTTTTATTGAGTTAGCTGGGGAAGTAAATACAAATATGCCAACCTATGTAGTTGATCGTACTATGCACGCACTTAACTGCCATAGAAAAGCGATGAATGGGAGCAAAATTTTAGTAATTGGATTGGCATATAAACCCGATGTAGACGATATGCGAGAGTCACCGACTTTTAAATTATTCGATTTATTGAAATCTAAGGGGGCTCAAATATCATATTACGATCCATTTATCCCAGAGATTTGGGAAACTCGAGAGCATGCTGAATATACTGGTATGCAAACAATAGAATGGGAAAAAGAAATAATATCAAATTACGACGCAGTGTTAATTTCAACCAATCATTCAAATATAGATTATGAAGAATTAGTGAATTGGAGTGAGTGTATTATTGATACTAGGAACACTGTGAGAGATATAAATACTAAAAATGAAATCCATATATTTAAAGCCTAATTGGTCTTTAGATATTTAAAAATAGAATATTTATGAACTATTGCGGAAAGAGAATACTGATAACTGGCGGAACTGGGTCTTTTGGCAGTACTTTTTTAAAGACATTGTTAAAAACTGATATTGAAGAGATTAGAATTTTTAGCCGAGATGAAAAGAAACAAGAAGACTTGAGGATTCAATTACAAAGTGATAAAGTTAATTTTTTTATTGGGGATGTAAGAGATTACAACAGTATTGATTCTGCTATTAGGGGAGTTGATTATGTTTTTCAAGCTGCAGCATTAAAACAAGTTCCTTCCTGTGAATTTTACCCTTTAGAAGCAATCAAAACAAATATTCTAGGATCAGAAAATGTACTTGAAGCTGCAGCAAAAAATGGGATTGAAAAGGTTGTTGTTTTAAGCACTGATAAAGCTGTTTATCCCATAAATACAATGGGTATGACTAAAGCGTTGATGGAAAAAATTGCAATTTCTAAATCACGTGATCCTAGAGTAATATCAAATGATGGTGTAATATGTGCCACTCGATATGGTAATGTTATGGCTTCTAGGGGGTCAATAATTCCGTTATTTATAAGTCAAATTAAAGAAGGAAAACCACTTACCATAACTAATCCAGAGATGACAAGATTTATGATGAGTTTAGAAGATTCTGTAAATCTTGTGTTATTTGCATTTGAAAATGCAAATCCTGGCGACTTGTTTGTACAAAAATCACCTGCTGCTACTATACAAACTTTAGCTGAAGCTCTTTTAGAATTATTTGACTCAAAAAATGAAATACAGATAATTGGAGCTAGGCATGGAGAAAAAATGTATGAGACACTTTGTGCAAAAGAAGAAATGGCAAAAGCAGAAGATCTTGGTGATTTTTATAGAATTCCAGCTGACTTAAGGGACCTTAACTACACTAAATTTAGACAAGAGGAAGGTGCAAAGTTGATTGATAAAGAATACAATTCTGATAATACAAAAAGGCTTAATAAAGAAGAGCTAAAGTCTCTTTTATTAACACTTGATTACGTAAAGAATGAGTTAGATTCATGGAATTAATACCTCTAGTTAAAACAAATATGCCCAGAGAGGATATTTTGATTCCTCGACTTAAAGAAGTTTTATATAGCGGGTATGTCGCCCAAGGCGATTCGGTAGACGAATTTGAGCAAAGTTTCGAGCATTATATCGGTAAAGGAAAAGCTTTAACTGTAAACTCGGGTACAGCAGCTCTGCATATAGCTTTAGATTTAATAGGTGTATCAGAGGGAGATGAGGTAATCTCTACAGCTTTAACCGCCGAACCTACTAACATAGCTATTAAAATGGCCGGGGGAAAGATACGTTATGCTGATATCGATTATAATACAGGTAATATTTCTGCACAATCTATTCGTGATAGTATTAATGAAAATACGAAATCAATAATGATTGTAGATTATGCAGGAATCCCTGTTAATGTAAGAGCTATTCAACAAATTTCAGATGATTTTAGCATTCCTGTAATTCATGATGCAGCCCATTCGATAGGTTCTAAATACGATGGTAAGGTAGCAGGTAATCACTTCCCCTATACAGCATTTTCATTTCAGGCTATAAAGCACATTACAACTGTAGACGGAGGTATGCTACATTTGAAGAGCGAGTCAGAATATGAAAAAGGAAAGCTTATTAGATGGTTTGGATTGGATAAATCTAAAACTAGATTTGAAAATAATATTACGACATTAGGATATAAGTATCACATGAACAATGTGAATGCAACATTAGGCATTATCCAATTGGAAACAATTCAAGACACGATATCTAAGCATATTGAAAATGGCAAGTACTTTGATAAGATGTTAGCTGATGTACCTGGTATTGAAACCCTTGAATATTATACAAATACTGAACCTAGTTATTGGCTGTACACTTTAAAAGTCGAAAACAGGGAGGGTTTTATCGCCAAACTAAAGGAAAATGGAATAATGGCATCTGAGCTTCACAAAAGAAATGACCATCATTCTTTACTTAATGATTTTCCTACTGAATTACCAAACCTAAATAAGTTTTATGAGAGACTGGTTCATATACCATGTGGGTGGTGGGTCAAAAAGGAAGATCGTGAAAGAATAGTTAATATTATCTCAAGTGGATGGTAGGGATCATGATACCTTTATTTAAACCTTATATGCCAGAAGAATTAGATCAAATTGATGATATACTATATTCAGGTGCACTTGCATATGGGAAATGGGGGAGGAGGTTTGAAGAAGCCTTACAATCCTTTATTGGCAATAAACTCACGATGGTCGTTAACTCCTATAACTCTGCAATGCTCGTAACCCTTGCTACATTTGATATTAGAGCAGGTGATGAGGTGATAGCTTCTCCAATGAGTTGTTTAGCATCAAATCAACCAATGGCTGCTTTGGGGATTAAAGTAAAGTGGGTGGATATAGATCCCCACACCGGCACTATTGACCCGATAGATTTACAAGGTAAGATTACTTCAAATACCAAAGCTATTATTCACAATCATCATTGTGGTTATCCTGGGCATATAGAAGAAGTATTGAGTATTGCAAATAGTGAAGGTGTATATTTAATTGATGATGCTATTGAGGCATTTGGGTCAGAATATAAAGGTCACAAAATAGGCTCATTAAAAAGTGATGCAACAGTTTATTCTTTTCAAACTGTGAGGTTTCCTAACGCAATTGATGGTGGTGGGATTTCATTCAGAGAAAAAGATAAGTTTGAAAAGGCTCGGCGTATAAGAGATTGGGGAGTAGATAGATCTACTTTTAGGGATGAATATGGAGAAATATCAGCAAAATCTGACGTTGATCTAGTTGGTTACGGAGCCACCCCTAATGAGATAAATAGCTACATTGGTTTCTTGCAAATGAAAAAAGCCACTGAAATAATTGAGAAGCAAAAAGAAAATCATGAGCTCTGGGAAGAAAAAATAGCAAACAAGCATTCGAATTTAGTATCAATTAATAAAGATTTTCATACACCTAATGGATGGGTGTTTGGATGTCTTTCAGAAAACAAAATGGAATCTATACTTAAGTTTCGAGAATTAGGGTATTATGCCTCAGGAGTTCATCTTCCTAACAACAATTATTCAGTTTTTGGAAGTTCGGAAGAATTAAAAGGGGTAAATGATTTCCATTCAAGATTTTTGGCACTACCATGTGGTTGGTGGATTGAAGAAATAATTTAACTTAATTTTATGAATATAATTTTCCTTGCATATCGAAAATGGGCGATAGATGTATATCCATCTATCGAAAAGCATCCTAAAGTATGGCATAGTGTTTTCTGCAAGACTTTAGGTGAAATAGATTCACTCGATCTAAATCAATTTGATTTATTGATAACTTGTGGTTGGAGTGATGAAATTGGGTCTATTGCAAATGAAGTTACCTCAATAGGGGTACATTGTGCTGAATTAGATAGATACTCTTATGGAACACCTATTCAGCTACAGATTTTAGATGGTATTAAAAGAAGTAAGCACAGGGTATTTAGCTTTACTGAAGGTTTAAAATCTAATAGAGCTCATACACACAATAGGTTGTACTCGCATGAAGTAGATCTTGACCTCTCTGGCAATATGGCCGACATACTAGATAACATGACAGCAACAAGTAAGATGTTGTTTAATTGGTTTCTGGATGATTATCCAGAAATTGAATGGAAGACCTGGCCAGAAGAAAAGGTTGTAAGAAAAAAAAGAAAGCCAGAAGACAGTTATATCAAAAAAAAGGATATAGAAAATTATACAACAGAAGATCTCTACAACTTTTTTAGATGTCTAGAGGACCCATATCCAAATGGATGTATTGAAGATGAATATGGCTATTTATATATAGAGAAAGTTCGATTTAAGAAAAAAAACAATGATTAAAGTAATTTTCTGCGGATACCGGGATTGGGCAAAAGAAGCAATTTCGGTTTTAAGTAAGCATTCGAAAATTGAAACCTTAGGAATAATTAAATCAAAAGAAGAATATGATTCCTATTTCAATAACTTTGATTTATCAGTTGATATTATAGTTTTTATAGGGTGGAGTTGGTTTATTCCTAAAAACATAACAAAAAGATTTTTGTGTGTAGGTATTCATCCATCTGATTTACCAGAATATAGAGGTGGGTCACCGCTTCAGCATCAAATTATTGATGGCATTACTTCAACCAAAACTAGTCTGATGACTTTAGGTGAAGAAGAAGTTGATTCCGGAGAAGTCTGGCTAAAAGAAGACCTTAGCCTAGAAGGTAATAGTATGGAGGTAATTTTTGAGAACCTTACCTCTTCTTCAATAAAATTGATGACAACTTTTTTCAATAACTTTAATTCTCTCACCCCCAAAAAACAAGATTTAAATCAGGGTATGAAATTAAAGAGAAGAACCCCTCATGATAGCCGTATCACATTATCTGAGATGCAAGAAATGACTCTTTTGGAGATTTATAATTTTATTCGAGCTTTAACTGACCCCTATCCTAATGCTTTTCTTGAGGATGAAAATGGGAATATGTTACTTTTCAAGTCCGTTGAGTATCAGTCGAAATCCTGATATCACCTATCGTGAAGAAAAATATATTAGCTAATTTAATTGGGCGGTTTTGGGGGGTATTTTCAACTTTCTTATTTATACCTCTTTATATTGAGTACTTAGGATTTGATAGCTATTCTTTTATCAGTTTTACATTAATCTTGGCGGGTATGATGAGTGTAATTGATGCGGGCTTGACAAGTACGCTTGAGAGAGAGTTTGCCAGAGAGGACAAAAACGATAAAGAAAAAGTTGATGTTTTTAATACGCTGGAGGCAATGTATCTGCTGATAGTACTGTGTTTTGCTATTCTGTCTTTCTTTTTGGCTCCAATCATTACTGACAATTGGTTAGATGTTGATACGAACAAATTTCAACAAGCAGACACATATATTTTTATTGCTTTGGTTGAAATTTTATTTCAATTACTTGTCAGGTTTTATAAAGGGGGGTTGCTTGGTCTTGAAAAACAAGTCAAGGCCAATGTGTTTCAGATATTTTGGGGATTGATCCGAAATGGCTTTGTAATAATAGTACTAATATATTCTTCAAATCTTGCGACTTTTTTCTATTGGCAATTAGCTTCTACTGCTATATTTGTATTCATACTAAAATATTTATTGACGAAAGAATTCGAAGGTCTTTTGAAGTTTTTTTCAATACCAAAAGTTGAGTATAGAATTTTGAAAGAGGTGTGGAAATTTGCAGGTGGTGTGCTGTTAATATCTCTTATCGCAAGTATAAATACACAAATGGATAGATTTACAATTAGTAAATTATTATCCCTAGAAGCATTAGGCTATTATACTCTTGCACTTACGGCCGCAAGGGTAACAGGTATGGTGGTTAGTCCCATTTCTATAGCCATACTGCCAAGATTAACTGCACTTTATTCAAAGAGATTAATAAAAGAAGCGAGAGCCTTGTACGATAAAGTTAATCTATTTGTTAACTCAATTATCTACACACTAATGTTAATTCTAGTTTTTTATTCATATGAAATTATATGGATCTGGACCGGTGATACAGAAATAGCTCATAATTCATCATTTTTAGTTATGATTCTTTCTGTTGGTTATTCAATGTTATCTATGCAGGTAATTCCTTTCAAGGTAGCTTTGGCTAATGGTTATACACTTTTAAACAATATAATTGGAATAGTTAGTTTATTAGTGACAGTACCGGGTTATATATTATTCACGAACTGGTATGGTGCAGTTGGGGCTGCAATGACATTTAGTATTGTGCAGGGAATTATAAGCTTAATTTATATAATGTTAATAGATCAAAAATTCCTGAAATTAACTAATAAGTTAAGTTACTATGTAAAAAATTATTTTTTAAATTTTATAATACTTTTTCTGATGATATATCTATCAACATTTATAGATATATCAAACTTTAATCGAATATTCAGCCTTATATGGATTGGGATAATTTTTAGTATTTCAGTCCCATTATCAGTTTTAATAATTGATAAAAATTTATTTCTAAGTGAGGTTAGAAAAATTTGTGTTATAATATCCAATTATAAAGGTTAATTACATGTCTACTCTTCTATCAATTGTTATACCTACAAAAAATAGACACAGATACCTTTTGAGTACGGTTGAAGGAATACTTAAGCATATCAAGGGCGAAAATTTTGAAATTGTTGTATATGATAACAGCGATGAAGAAATATTAGGAACAAAACTTAGGCAAAAAATTGAAGACGAAAGGGTGCGATACTTTTACGATTCATCTGAAATGGCAATTGTCAATAACTTTAATAAATCTCTAAGTAAAGCCAGCGGAGAATATATCTGTTTTATTGGAGACGATGATTCAGTTCATCCCGAGATATTGAACATAGCAAATTGGGCTAATCAAAATGGATATGAATCAGTAATTGGATCAAATAGTATATACTATGAGTGGCCCTATGGAGAAGTTGATGGAAAGTTGACCATTTATCCTCATTTTAATGCATTTAAAGAAATCAATCTGGAAAGTGAATTAATTAAATTTTCGAAAGAAGGGGCGGTATACTATCTGAATCATGATCTATCAAAAATTTATCATGGATTGGTGAAGAAAGGATGTATGGACAATGTTTACAATAAAACAGGATCTTTTTTCAATGGGCTTACTCCTGATTCATACGGAGCAATTGCGTTATCAAATGTTGTCAAAAAAGCCATAAGGATTGATTTTCCTATTAGTATCGCAGGGACTTGTTTTGAGGCAAAAAGCACACATAAAACTGAAGAAGCTAGAAAAAGAAAGCTGAAAGATGCTCCGCATTTTAAAGGACGGGGAGGATATAACTGGTCGGATCAGGTGCCCATGGTATATTCCGGTGAAACGGTATGGGCTGAGTCCGCTATTTGCGCTCTACAGTTAATGGGTAGAGATGATTTAATCAGCTTAGTCAATCATTATAAAATGTGTGCACACATTTCTATTGCAGTACCTCATTTAGAAGAAAAAGTTCTGAATGATTTTTTGTTTAAAAAAGAACGTGGAAAAAGAATACCTGTTTTGCTTAAATACTATTTTGTGAAGTTAAAAATTCGTACAAAAAAAGTACTAGAAAAAGCATTGAATCGCATAAAAAAACTTCTAAATAGAAAAACTTCTATTCAAGAGCATGGGATTCAAGATATGAATACTTGTCTGGAGATAATCAATGGCTTAAAAAGCCAACAAAACCCATCATTTTTAGAACAGAATAATTATACAACTATTAAATGAGCGATTTCATCCTTACATCATCAAAACCCAAAGAAGGGTTGCTATCTGGTTGTATAGAAAAGTATGGGTTTGATAATAAAAAGCCTGTTAAGGAAATTAGTTATGGCTGGTTGAAAATTGCCTATAAGGAAAATCATTATAATGGCTTTGGTACTTATGAAACGGATAAGTATTTCTGTTTGGTTGTTGGAGGTCCTGTACTAAACTTCTGTGATAATTGTTTTATTTCTTCAGACAAAAGTAATGAAGGAACAAAGAGAATTTTTAAACGATGGGTTTTTGATAATAAGATTATTTGGGATGAGGATCTTAGTGGGCCATTTGTTGTTTTGTTGATAGATAAAATAGAAAGGAAAGTATCTGTCATAACTGATATGATGTCTTTCATACCAGTCTACCAAAAAAAAATATCAAGTGGGTTATCTATTGGGACACACCTGGATAGTTTAGTTTCCGCTTTCGGAGGAGAACTAGATCAAGTTTCCATGCTTGACTACATTACAAATGAAGTTGTTACATTTCCTCATACAATGTTTAAGGAATTTGTGCAGTTATATCCGGGAAGTAATTATGAGTGGGCAAATGATTTTTCAGAATTAAAAAATGTTTATTGGATTCCAGAAGAAGCAAAAGAAACCTCAGTAAAAAAAGATGAACTGAGTGAGCGTTTATATAATGCATTAAAAGGATTTGTTAAAAAAGTTACGGATTCATCTGATCTTTATTTGAGTTTTGTGAGTGGAGGGGAGGATTCCAGGCTTGTACTTTCTCTTCTGCCAAGAAAAGAAAAATTAAAAGCGATTCTGTTCTTGGATAGAGTGAATGAGGAATATAAGGTAGCTAAGAAGGTTTGCGACATACTCGGTATTGATATAAAACTTTACAAGCGATCAAAGTCTTACTATTGGGACATTTTTAGGGGGGCCAGTGATCTAGTAGGAATCGGCTTTGATTATGCTCATGTACATACATATGGTTTTGTTCATAGGTGTCAACTTGATCAGTATGATGCGGTATTTGGTGGCTTTTTAGCTGATACACTATTGAAAGGGCATCACATAAGAAAAAAAAGAATACCCAGTTTTATTTCTTTTCTACCAATTCCAGACCGTACTTCTAATTCAAAAGATAGTCATGTTTCAGAACATAACAGCATCTACAATGAAGCGGTCTTAAGTAGGGTAAAAAAAAGGAGAGAAGCCCATGAAAGGTGGGTCAAAGAGATGAGAGTACATTCTTTTAGAGAATGGTCTAAGTTATACCCAGCATCAATGCATAATGATATCCCAAATATCAATGGAAACAGAAGGCTGTTTAAAAGCTTCGAACCATTTACGTCAAATGAAGTCGTAAAAATTGCAGCAATTGCATCTTCACATCAAAAACTTAATCGAAGATTATTCCACTCATCTTTTAAGCGCATTTATAAAAAAACAAAATTTATTAAACATACAAATGGCTCTTATCCTTATATGCCATGGTTTGTCAATAATATTTTTAAATTTATAGCATCTGTAAAAAAGAAAATTCTTAACCATATTATTGGAGAGCGGTCAAATAGTGGTTCTTGGGTGGATTGGAGTACTATAATAAAATCAGACAAGGCCAAAGAATTAGAAGAAAAGTTTATACCATCAATCTTAAATGAAGAACAAAATATTTTTACTATCAATTTAAGAGATGGGGTAGTGTGTTCTGATTCTATTTCTACACGTCAGAAAAGATTGATTTTACAATTAGGATATAGGCTAGATAGGATCAGGAATGAAGATTATTAATATTTCTTCAATTATACCTCTTCGTAATTTGAAAAGAGAAAATGATATTATTCTAAGAATTCAGGATTACCTCAGAAATAATTATAATTTTAGGTTTAAGGTAGCAAAGTCTCTGCCTTATGTACCTTTTGTGCTATCAAAACTTAGTAGAAAATGGCAGACGTATTTTCAGTATCAATTAGATCGAAGGATTAATGTACAAGGTTATGAAACTGTTATTTATCCGTGGTTAATGCCGCCTACAAGTAATTTCTGGATTAACTATTCTTTAATTCCTCTAAATTGGATATGGTTTCATTTAATAGTAAAAAAAAGGTTGCTTGATGAGGTGAAAAGTGCTGATTTAATTGTTTCTCAAAATTTGATGCCGGATGCAATCATTTCATACTGGTTTTCTCGAAGACTCCATAAACCATTTACGATAAATTTAAGAGGGGATTCTAATGTATTATGGTTTCGTCTTCCGATTTTAAAAAAAATAATTCAATCAGCTGATGCGATCATTACCCATAGCCCTACTAATTATAATAAGTTTAAGGACAATTATGATGTAGCATTAATCCCCCATCCCGTTGATCAGATATTCTTTAAGAAACAACAGAGTAATAATGGGAAAGCAAGACTACTGAGCGTGTGCAGATTGCTTGAGCTTAAGAATCTCGACTTTGTATTAGAATCCTTATCTGAATTAAAGAAACAAGGTTATGAGTTTGAGTATCAGATTGTTGGTGATGGGCCGGAATTAGAAAACCTGAAGCACTTAGTTCGTAAACTGAATCTAACTGAGGAAGTGAAATTTTTGGGTTTTTTGGAAAGAGAAAGGGTGGCGGAAATAATGCATGAGGCAGATATATTTATCATGCCAAGCTACCCGGAAACCCTGGGCCGTGTTTTCCTGGAAGCTGCTGCAGCTGGCTGCTTAATTATTGGGCACAAAAATACTGGTGCTGATGGATTGTTTGAACATGAAGTTTCAGCTTTTTTTGTTGATAAAAATAATACCGTTAAGTTTTTAAAGAAATCAATTGAGATTAAAGGTAGCGCAGAATTTAATCGGTTAGTTGACAGGGCGGTTCAAAAGGTTCAAAATTTAACCTGGGATGGTGTCGGGGCCATATATAACGATATATATATGGGGTTAGCAAAGCATTGACAGATATAACGACATATATCATTTATTTGTCAGTATTGCTTTTTCTAGTGTTTTCTACCTACTACCTGGAAGGAAAGAAACTCAAATCGGAGAGAATATATGACCCAAACAGACTTAATGTGCTGTATGCACTGATACTTATAGTCTTATCATTTCTGATTGGGTTTAGGTTTGAAGTTGGGGTAGACTGGGAAGGATATGTCAACGACTACTTTAAACTGACTTCAAGTCAGAGCTTTTCTTATTTCGACCAGTATTATGAATTAGGCTACTATACCTTAAACTGGTTAGTTGGTATTTTAAATTTAGGCTATCAATGGGTGTTTTTTACCATGGCATTGATATCATGGTATTTCTATTTCAAATCTGTTCCTAAATATATTATTCCACTTTTCACTTTTTTCTTATTTGCAGATGAGTATTTCTTTTGGGGAATGAATGGGGTTCGTCAATTTGCGGCAATGGCCATATGGGTTTTCAGTATTAAGTTTATAATAAATAAAAACCTTAAATTATTCCTGCTTTCTGTCTTTGGAGCAAGTTTATTCCATTCTAGCTCAATCTTATTTTTGCCATTTTATTTCATCCCATATGACAGGCTGTATAACCAATTTGTTTGGACTATTATTTATGTTATATCAGTTATAGTGGTTTTCTTTTTAGACTTGTCCGTTATCTACCAAAATTTAGATTTATTGGTATTGGCTTTAAGTGATGATATTGGAACAGTAGAAAGGTATGCCAGGTATGCTGAAACAGGCAGACTAACAGCAGAGCAAACAAGTCTGGGTTTGGGATTTGCTTTTAAATTGTTGGTGAACTTTTTAATAATAATTTTGAGTAAAAGTTGGATAAAGCGACAACCTCAACTGAAGCCCTATTTGGTTCTTTTTCTTATTGGGTCTATATTATTTAATATTTTTTACGAGTTTCAACTCATCAATAGATTAACACATTATTTTTTGATTTTTAGACCACTAGTTTTGGCCTACATTGTTTATCATTTTTGGGTCATAAAGAAAGATCGAATAATTGCCCCGACTTTAGTAGTTTTATACTTTATAATTTATTTAGCAGCTATTTATGGCAATTCAAATATGTGTTGTCCTTATCAAATTGTTTTTAAATGAAAATTCTTCACCTTTGTTTAGCTAACTACTATGTAGATGGTTTTGGATACCAAGAAAATTTAATAACTAAGCATCAAAAATTACTAGGGCATGATGTAAAGATTGTAGCATCGACTGAAACCGTAAATTCAAACAATCAAATTGAGTATTTGACCCCATTAGAATATGTTAATGAAGATGGTATAGTTGTAGTAAGAATTCCGTATGTGAACTGGTTGCCAAAACTCGTTGTTAGAAAACTAAGAATTTATAAAGGACTAGAAAGTGAGTTAATTAAATTTAAACCTGATATCATTTTTCTTCATGATTCTCAATTTTATAATGTAAACGATATAATAAAGTTTAAAACAAAGAATGATGTTACAGTATATGCTGATAGCCATACGGATTTGATGAACAGTGCTAAGAATATTATATCTAAATATATACTTCATCAACTTATCTATCGGTCATATATCAAGAAAATTGAACCACATGTAAAAATATTTTGGGGTGTTACACCATCTCGAAAAAACTTTTTATCCGAGTTTTATGGGGTTGAAAAGTCCAAAACTGACTTGCTTGAATTGGGAGTAGACGATTCAATTATTGATTTTAATGAAAGAGAGAAAATAAGAAAAAATATTAGAACAAAATTAGGTTTAAGAGATCATGATTTTGTAATAATAAGTGGCGGGAAAATCGTTAAGAGAAAAAATATTCATTTGCTTATGCAAGCAGTGAATGAATTAAGTGAAACAGGACTAAAGCTTGTCATCTTTGGATCTGTAGGTGATGATATTAAAGAAACATTTTGGGATTTAGAATCAAATAATGAAATCCAATATGTAGGTTGGAAAAAAGAAAAAGAAATTTATGATTTATTTTTTGCAGCAGATATAGCATTTTTTCCCGGATCTCATTCTGTTTTATGGGAACAAGCAACTGGCTTAGGATTACCGGCTGTATTTAAATATTGGGATGGGTATACACATTTAGATTTAGGTGGTAATTGTACATTTATGAAGAGCGTTGATGTTGAATGCTTAAAGCAAGAAATATTAAGAATATACTCCGATAAATTATTTTTTAACAAAATGAAGAATATAGCTATCAAGAAGGGTAAATCTAAGTTCACTTATTCTAAAATTGCAAAAAAATCCATAGAAATAGACTATTAGTTAACTATGAAACAACTTGCTGCATTTAAAGAATGGTTAAAAGATATTATTAAAAGAAGAGGTTTATATCGAGATCAATTAAACAAACTTTCAATGTATAATTTAAATGGGAAGGATTTAGAAGTTGAATATATTAAAGAGTCTGATATTCTTAGAAAGTCAGATATTGAGATAGATAATTATAAAAGATCAATATTTGAAAGAAAAACTAGCACTTCGGGTACAACAGGTGAGCCATTAGTTTTTTACCAAACTGTTGAAGCCTTACAAAAGGAACAAGCTTTTATAGATTGGTTATGGAATTTAGTTGATCATGATCCTTCTGATAGAGTTGTAGTAATGAGGGGAGGAAAAGGTTTAGATTTAACTAGTAGGTTTTATAATCGGTTATTATTGTCAAGTTTTGAATGGGATGAAAAGTCACTAAGAAAGAAACACCAAGAATTTTTGTCATTTAACCCACGGTTTATCGACTGTTATCCATCTATATTAGAAAGGTTTTTAAAAGGTTGTATAGCATTAGGAATAACAAAATTTCCAGCCGTTAGAGGTATTTTAGCTGGCAGTGAAGCCTGTTTGGATCATCAAGCAAACTTATTTAAAGAAATTTTAGGGGCTGAAACGCTTAATTGGTATGGACAATCTGAACAAGTAGCTCTTGGTCTAAAAATCGATAAGGATACATTTCATTTTTTTCCTCAATACTCAACTTTAAAATTCCTTCCAAATGATAATAAGTTTGAAATCACAGGTAAAAGTCATATATCAAAGTTTTTTTCTAGATTTTACTATGGCACAGGAGACTACTGTAAGTCCATAAGAAGTGGTTTTAATGAGAAGCTAAATGTTCCTGTTTATGTTGTTGAGGGTTTAACAGGCAGGAATCCTGAAACTATTAAATTAGAAAATTCTGAAGAAGTACCTTTAAACCATATAATTTTTGGATTGCACAGTCGATTATGGTCTTCAGTTGACCGGTATTGTTTTGTTCAAATTAAACCTGGAATTATGGATTTTTATTATTCAAAGTTGTCAACTGATAAGTTAGTTAAGGAACTAATAGATAAATTAATAGAAAGATTTCCACAAGGTGTTGAACTAAACGCGATTGAAAAACCAGAGTTATCACAAATTAATACTACTAAATGGAGATATTACTTTCCTAATAAAAATAAGTTTGAAAGAATACTTTCCGAAAATAATTAAAATGACTAGTGAACCACTAAAAATCTGTACAAATTGTGTAATGGATACCACAGATTCCAAAATCATATTTGATGAAAATGGAGTTTGCGATCATTGCAATACGTATTACCGAGACATAGAACCGATTTGGAATTACGGTAAAGGAAGGGAACATGAGTTAGAACAATTAGTAAAGGCTATTAAAAAAGAGGGCAAGGGAAAAGATTTTGATTGCCTGATGGGGATGAGCGGAGGAATTGACAGTTCGTACTTATTATATAAGATGACACATGATTACGGATTAAGACCATTAGTTTTTCATGTAGATGCCGGCTGGAATTCCCAAATTGCCGTAAATAACATTGAAAAGCTGATTGATGCTTTAGGACTTGATTTATATACAGAAGTGATAAACTGGGAGGAAATTAAAGATCTTCAGTTATCATTTTTCAAGTCTGGCGTGCCACACATTGATGTACCTCAAGATCATGCCTTTTTTGCTACGATGTACAAATTTGCAGCAAAACACAAAATCAAATATATCCTTACAGGCGGGAACTACTCAACTGAGTGTGTGAGAAATCCACTTGAATGGATGTATTATCAGTCTGATTCAATTCAACTGAAGGATATCCAAAAAAATCATGGCACGAAAAAGCTTAAAGATTATCCTGTAACAAATATTCTATGGCATAAGGTTTATTTACCTTATTTAAGAGGTATTAAGTTGTACAGGCCATTAGATTACTTGGTGTACGATAAGGAGGAAGCAATGAATCTACTAGTTAATAAATATGGATATCAAAAATATCCTCAGAAACATTTTGAATCTAGATTCACACGTTTCTATGAAAGTTATTGGCTGCCAGAAAGATTTGGTTATGATACTAGAAAGGTACAGTTTTCCAGCTTGATCCTTACCAATCAAATGATGCGAGATGAGGCGTTAAAAAAATTAAAAAAACCTGCATACGATTACGAAACCATTGAACACGACAAAGAGTTTATCGCTAATAAACTTCGGATAACAATGGATGAATTAAATGGCTATTTTACTATGCAAAAACGAACCTATAAAGATTATAAATCAATGGAAAGTATTTATAACATAGGAGCATTTGTAATGAGAATGTTTGGGCTTGAAAGAGGTGGGAAAAGGTGATTGGAATCATTAATTATGGTTCTGGAAACCTACAAGCAATTAAGAATATTTATAATAGGCTTAATATACCCGCATTTATTGCTGATTCAGCAGATTCTCTTAAAAATGCAGAGCGATTAATCTTACCAGGAGTAGGAGCGTTTGATGAAACGATGGGAAAATTAAATTCTTCTGGATTAATCGATAAACTAAATGAACTAGTTTTAGTGAAAAATGTGCCGGTTTTGGGCATTTGTGTTGGAATGCAAATCATGGCAAAAAGTAGTGATGAAGGTGAGTCAGAAGGTCTGGGTTGGATTAATGCTAAAGTAGAAAAGCTGAAATCAAAAAATGCCAAAGGAGAAGCAGTATTGCTTCCTCATATGGGTTGGAATTCTGTAAAGCAGGAAAAGGAGAACCATTTATTTAATGGAATTGACCCTGAAAAGGGTTTTTATTTTCTTCATTCTTATCATTTCGTTTGTAAAAAAAAAGAAGACGTTTTGGCTAAAACCAATTATGGTGACGTTCTTACTTCGGCTATTTCCACTTTAAATATTTATGGAACTCAATTCCATCCAGAGAAAAGTCACTCAAACGGTATACAGATTTTTAAAAACTTTTCAGAAATATAATGTTACGTCCAAGAATTATTCCCTGTTTATTAGTGCATAATAAAGGGTTAGTAAAGACTGTACAGTTTAAAGATCCTAAATATGTTGGAGACCCTTTAAACGCTGTGAAGATCTTTAATGAAAAAGAAGCTGACGAATTAATGTTGATTGATATCGATGCTTCAGTTCAAGGGAATGATCCTGATTTTGATTTGATAAAGAATATAGCCTCGGAATGTAGAATGCCATTATGCTATGGCGGTGGGGTAAAAACTATAGAACAAGCACAAAGGATTATCAATCTTGGAGCTGAAAAAGTAGCATTTAGTTCTGCATTAGTTGAAGATCCAGGATTAATAAGTAAGGTTGGTGATGTTATTGGTCATCAAAGTGTAGTAGGTGTAATAGATGTGAAGAAAAAAGGACTTTTTAGAAAGCATGAAGTTTATATTCATAATGCAAAGAAATCCACAGGGCTTGATCCAGTAAAATTTAGTGAATTATTAGCTAGTAAAGGGATAGGTGAGATTGTAATAAACTCAGTAGATCTGGATGGAGAAATGAAAGGTTACGATTTTGAACTAATAGAAAAAATAAAAAGTAAAGTAAATTTACCGGTAACTGCATTAGGGGGCGCTGGAAGTTTAGAGCATATTGAAAAATTAATTGAAAAGTTTGGGTTGATCGGGGCTGCTGCAGGTAGTTTGTTTGTTTTTAAAGGCGTTTATAAAGCAGTTCTTATTAACTATCCAAACCCTGAACAAAAGCTTGAAATGATAAAAAGCACATTCGGATCAATCGTAGAAAAAAATTAAGTACATATTTATAAATGAAGCAAATCATTCAAGACCTTAAATCAGGTGACACGATTTTAGAAGAAGTACCGGTCCCTCGTGTAGGCTCTGGTAAAGTACTAATAAAAACACATCGTAGTTTAGTTTCTCTTGGTACAGAGAAAATGCTAGTTAATTTTGGTCAAGCAAATTTGATTGATAAAGCACGTCAACAGCCTGATCGTGTTAAAGATGTTATCAATAAAATGAAAACGGATGGTATTCAACCCACAGTGGAAGCCGTTTTTAGAAAATTAGGAACTCCTCTACCATTGGGATACAGCCAGGCAGGAACTGTTGTTGAAGTAGGAAATGGAGTAACAGAATTCAAAGTTGGTGATAGAGTTGTTTCTAATGGTAATCATGCCGAGTTTGTGGCCGTTCCTAAAAATTTAGTAGCAAAAATTCCTGATAATGTTAGTTTTGATGAAGCCTCTTTTACAGTTGTTGGAGCTATAGGATTACAAGGGATTAGATTAGTAAGACCTACATTCGGTGAAACCATTGTAGTAATTGGATTGGGATTGATAGGACTTATAACTGTTCAATTGTTAAAAGCTAATGGCTGTAATGTTATTGGTATAGATCTTGATCAGGATAAAGTTGATAGAGCCAAAAGCTATGGGGTTGAAGCATTGAACCCTTTAAATTCTGACCCTGTAAATGCGGTAAATGAACTTACAGGTCAAATTGGTTGTGATGGAGTAATAATCACTGCTTCTGCTCCATCAAATCAGATCATTAAGCAAGCTGCAAATATGTCTCGTAAGCGAGGCCGTATTGTATTGGTGGGTGTAATTGGATTAAATATAGAAAGGGCTGATTTTTATGAAAAAGAGCTCACTTTTCAAGTAAGTTGTTCTTATGGCCCAGGTAGGTATGATTCCAATTATGAGCAAAGTGGGCATGATTATCCGCTTCCTTTTGTTCGATGGACAGAAAATAGAAATTTTCAGGCTATACTTGAGGCAATTGAAAATGGAAATCTTGATGTAAAGTCTCTTATTACTGAAGAAGTAGCATTAGAAGACTATTTATCAATTTATGGTGATATGAATGCAAAAGGTTCGATTGCCTCAATTTTACAATATCCAGTTGAAAATGTAGAGATTAATCGGTCTGTAAAAGTCTCTTTAACTAATACAGAAAAATCTTCAGGTAAAATCGCTGTAATAGGTGCTGGAAATTTTACACAAGCTATGATAATGCCTGCATTGAAAAATACACATGCAGACATTAAGTATGTTTTAAGTTCTGGAGGCTTATCATCTACATCTCTTGCAAAAAAATATAATGTACCTATTAGTTCAACATCGTTTGATGAGGTTTTAGCAGATAATGAGGTGAATCATGTTGTTATTACAACTCAGCATAATTTACACGCTGGAATGACCATTCAGGCATTAAATGCGGGGAAAGATGTTTTTGTTGAAAAACCATTGGCATTAAAATCAGATGAACTTAACGATATCATTTCTGCAGTAGAAAAAAACAACAAATCTGTAATAGTTGGATTCAATAGACGGTTTTCGCCTCATATCTTAAAGATGAAAAAACTCTTAGGTAATGAGCCGGGTCCAATGAATGTAATCGCAACAATGAATGCAGGATTTATTCCTCCAGATGTATGGGTACATGATATGAATTCTGGTGGGGGAAGAATTATTGGTGAAGCTTGTCATTATATAGACTTGATAACTTGTTTAACGGGGTCAAAAATAGTAGAAATTAACATGACGGCTTTGGGTGTTGATCCAAAAATAAATACTGACAATGCCTCTATTCATTTAAAGTATGAAAATGGCTCACTAGGAGTAATAAATTATTTTGCCAATGGTCATAAATCATATTCTAAAGAAAGGATTGAGGTTTACTATCAAAATAAGAACCTCATTTTAGATAACTTCCGACGACTTGATGGTTATGGCTACTCTAAGGGCCTGAGTTCTAAATTACTTAAAACTAAACAGGATAAAGGTCATTTTAATCAGTTTAATTTGTTAATAGAACAATGGGAAAAAGGACTGGCACCAATAATACCTTTTGATGAGATTGTGAATACTACAAAGGCATCTTTTGCTGCAATAGATTCATTACTCACTCATGAAACCAAAAAAGTATAACATGTTAATAGATTTAATAGCTGGAGCTAGACCAAACTTTATGAAGATTGCTCCGATTATAGATGCCATTAAGGAAGAACAGAAAAAGGATGTTAAGATCAGTTTCAGATTAATCCATACTGGTCAACATTATGATAAAAATATGAGTGGTTCCTTTTTTGAACAACTCGGTATTCCTGTTCCTGATGAAAATTTGGGTGCCGGAGGCGGTACTCAGGCTGAGCAAACTGCATCCATTATGATTGGGTATGAGAAATTGCTTATGGATAAACCGTCTGATCTATGCTTAGTTGTGGGGGATGTAACGTCTACTATGGCCTGTGCAATTACAGCACAAAAAATGCATATTCCTGTAGCTCATGTGGAAGCAGGAATTCGATCGGGTGATTGGAAGATGCCTGAGGAAATTAATCGGTTGGCTACGGACGCAGTGACTAATTATTTTTTCACCACTTCAGATGTGGCAAATTCCAACTTGAAAAATAGTGGTGTGGAAGATGAGCGTATTTTCTTCGTAGGGAATGTAATGATTGATACATTGCTAAAGCACCGGCCAAGGTTTCAAAAACCTTCGGTATGGAATGAAGTTGGTCTTGAAAAAGGTAAATATATAGTAATGACACTTCATCGTCCTTCGAATGTAGATGAAGAAGAAATTCTGAAGTCGTTGATGGATGAAATCATGAATAATACTCAAGATATACCACTGGTATTTCCTGTTCATCCTCGAACGGCAAAGATTTTAAAAAATCTTGGAATTAGTTACGATCGACTACATATGGTCGAGCCTTTAGGTTACCTAGAATTCAATTATTTAGTAGAGAATTCTCTGGCAGTTATCACAGATTCTGGTGGAATTACAGAAGAAACTACGGTAATGGGAATCCCATGTATGACTTTAAGAGATAGTACTGAAAGGCCAGAAACAGTTACTCTAGGAACGAACGAGTTATTAGGAGTAAATCCGAAAGCAATTAAACCTGCCATGGAGAAATTATTTTCAGGAAACTGGAAAAGTGGAAGTATTCCAGAACTATGGGATGGAAAAACTTCAACTAGAATTGTAAATCAATTATTAACTTTGTTTGCATGACTGTTGAAGAAAAATAATTGAAATGTGATACACAAACTATTAAGGTACTATTTTACTCTAAAAGAGCTAAAGTTTATTCAAATACGATATCAAGTATGGTATAGGCTTAAAAATAAATTTTTCCCTACGCAGTATCCTGATGGAATTAAGGCACCAAAGTATCAGAAAATACAGCTTTGCTCGTTTCCTGAGCAATACGTTCATTACTTAGGCAATAATCAGTTCCAATTTTTGAATCTAGATCAAAAGTTTAAAAGTAAAATCGATTGGAATTATTCAGATTATGGAAAACTTTGGGCTTATCATCTGAATTACTTTGATTTCCTGCATCAACCTGAAATGGATTGGGAAACTGGAAAGCAATTGATTGATGATTTCAATGAACTGCCTCATTCTCGTTCAGAAGGATTAGATCCCTATCCAATTTCCCTGCGAACAATTAATTGGATCAAGTTTCTTGCAGTCGAAGATAAATACCCTATCGATGTAGTTAATTCGATTTATGCTCAGTACCAAGTACTCACTAAAAAAATAGAGTATCATTTATTAGGAAATCACTTACTTGAAAATGGGTTTTCGTTGCTTTTTGGTGCTGTTTTTTTTCAAGACAAGAATTTGATAAAGCTTGCTAGAAAAATACTTTTGGCTGAGTTAGAGGAACAGATACTGGAGGATGGGGCACATTTCGAACTCTCGCCCATGTATCATTTAATTATCTTACAACGAGCGTTAGATGGGTATAATTTACTACGGAATAATGAGCATAACCTTCAGGATGTTGAACAGAAGTTAAAAAGCGTAATTCAAAAAATGGTGAATTGGCTGCATACTTTAATGTTTGGTAATGGAGATATACCAATGTTTAACGATAGTGTAAGCGGTCAAGCTCTTTCGCCTACCATTATAATGGAGTATGCAAAACAACAAGGTTTTACTCCAAGTAAAATATCTCTATCAGATTCAGGCTATAGAAAATTAGAATCTGATAATTTTGAACTTATTGCAGATGTGGGGAATATTGCTCCTACCTATCAACCAGGGCACGCACACGCAGATGCTTTATCATATGTTATGTATTACCAAGGCAAACCAATGATAGTAGATTGCGGTATATCTACATATGAAAAAAATAATCAGAGGAGAATTGAGAGAAGTACCGCTTTTCATAATACAGTAGTAATTAGAGATACCAATCAAAGTGATATTTGGGGTGGTTTTCGAGTGGGAAAAAGAGCAAAAACTACAATTAATGTAGATGCAGAAAATAAGATTTTAGCTAGTAATGATGGTTATGCTAGATTTGGTGTAATTCATAAAAGGTCATGGGAGACTACTAATAACACAATCAAAATTTGTGATAGTATTGGTAAAAATAAAACAGGGACCTCATATATACATTTTCATCCTGATACAGCTATAAATATTAAAGGAACAGAGATAGTATTAAATGACATAGTAAAAATTTTATTAGAGGGGAAGAATATTAAATTAAATATGGAAGACTACCAGTTTTGTGAAGGATTTAATCTAAGAACTACTTCAAAAAAAATATGTATAAATTTTGAAGATGATTTGACATGTGAGTTTTATGAATAAAATTTTATTTATTACGGATAATTTCCCCCCAGAAGTCAACGCCCCTGCAACTCGAACCTATGAGCATGCAAAGGAATGGGTAAAATTAGGTTTAGATGTAACAATTATAACATGTGCTCCAAACTTCCCGCAAGGAAAAGTATATAAAGGGTATAAAAATAAATTTCGTGAAACCGAGGTTGTTGATGGTATAAAAGTGATTAGGGTCTGGAGTTATATAACAACTAATGCCGGTTTTGTAAAACGCACATTAGATTATTTGAGTTTTGCATTTATGGCCACATTACATGGTTTATTTGAAAAAGCAGATATAATTGTAGCTACTTCGCCTCAATTTTTTACTACTTGGTGTGGTTATACTTTGAGTATCCTAAAAAGAAGGCCTTGGGTTTTTGAGTTGAGAGATCTTTGGCCAGAATCAATTGTATCAGTTGGTGCAATGGGAAAAGGTAAGTTGTACGACTTTCTCGAACGAATTGAGCTGTTTCTTTACAAAAAAGCAACAATCGTGATCCCCAATACAGATGCATTTAAAGAAAATCTTATAAAAAGGGCGATTGATCCTGCAAAAATTCATGTAATACAAAATGGAGCCAATTTAGAATTGTTTGATACTAGTGTTCGATGCAAAGGGCTTAAAAAAGATATGGGGTTTGATGATAGGCCTGTTGTTGGGTATATCGGGACTCACGGAATGGCACACGGTTTAGATTTCATTATTGAATCTATAAATAGTGAAAATCTAGATTACGCTAATTTTCTATTTATTGGTGATGGAGCTGAAAAAGAAAAAGTAATGTCGTTGGCAAAAAAATATGAATTGAAAAACATAGTTTTTCATGATCCTATACCTAAAGAAGAAATTCCTAAATATTTATCAATTGTGGATGTTTCTTTAATTCCCCTTAAAAAATCTGATACATTTAAAACAGTAATTCCTTCTAAAATTTATGAAACTTGCGCAATGAATAAGCCGATACTATTGGGGGTTGAAGGTGAAGCTAAAAAACTTATTGATAAGTATGAAGTAGGGTTATGTTTTGAGCCTGAGAATGCGGATGATTTTGCACATAAATTAAATCGACTACTAACTAATTCTGCCTTATATTCGAAGCTTGAAAAAAATACAGCTAAGCTCGCATCAGATTTTGATAGAAAAGTTATGGCTAAAAAAATGTTGGATTTATTAATAAAAAGTCAATAGAATGAATGTAATTGAGCAAATAAATAAGATTGAAAAGAGATCGTATAAAGTTGGGATTGTTGGTTTAGGTTATGTAGGTTTGCCACTAATGTGGACATTTCATCAAAATGGATTAACAGTAAAGGGTTTTGATATAGATGAGCATAAAATTCACTGTTTAGAGCATGGTATATCTTATATCAAACATTTAGGTGAAGAAATGATGGGGATACTTGCAAAATCGGATAAGTGCTCGTCAACTACAAATTTTGATGAACTAAAAGAAGTTGATGCAATTATAATGTGCGTTCCAACTCCTTTAGATCACCATAGAGAGCCTGATATGAGTTACGTTGTAGAAACTACCAAAGTAATAAGTAATCATTTACAACCAGGACAATTAGTTATATTAGAGTCGACGACCTACCCTGGTACAACTGAGGAGGTTATGATTCCTATTTTAGAAAAAAGTGGATTAAAGGCTGGAGAAGATTTTTATGTTGCATATAGCCCAGAGAGAGAAGATCCAGGTAACCCTAACTTTAATACGGCTAAAATTCCTAAAGTAGTTGGTGGACATGGTGATGATGCATTAAAAATTGCATTAGCACTATATGATACTTCTATCATTAAAACAGTTCCTGTTACAGATACGAAGACAGCAGAAGCTGTTAAAATTACAGAAAATGTATTCAGGTCTATAAATATAGCATTAGTCAATGAGCTCAAAGTAGTATTTGAGAAAATGAACATCGATGTTCATGAAGTGCTAGATGCTGCAGATACCAAACCGTTTGGGTTTATGAAATTTACACCTGGTCCAGGATTAGGTGGACATTGTATACCAATAGATCCATTCTATTTAACATGGAAAGCACGTGAATTTGAACAGAATACTAGATTTATTGAACTAGCTGGGGAAATTAATACAGCAATGCCTCAATATGTAGTAGATAGAAGTATCTTAGCATTGAACTCTCAGAAAAAAGCATTGAATGGAAGTAAAGTTTTATTACTCGGATTAGCTTATAAGCCTAATGTAGATGATATGCGTGAGTCTCCAACTTTTAAATTGCTAGATTTATATAAAAATTTAGGTGCAGACGTTGATTACTATGACCCATATATTCCAGTAATTTCACCGACTCGAGAACATGCTGAATGGACAGGAACGAAATCCATTGATTGGTCGGAAGAATTAATAAGAGAGTACGATATTGTAGTAATATCTACAGATCATAATAATGTTGATTATGAGGCACTTATTGATTGGTCGACACTCATTGTGGATACCCGAAATGTATTTAAAGGTAAGCATGAAAAAGTTTGGAAAGCTTAATAAAAACTCTTCCGTTAGAGCTTTTAAATAATATTCTTATATTCATGCCTCTAAAGAGGGAGACTATGTTTTATTTAATCACTGGCGGATCTATGTTACAGCTTATAGGTGCAGCTATTAGCGCTTTTCTTATTGTATACGCTACCGTTCCTGTTCTTATAAAGGTCGCTTATTTAAAAGAGTTATATGATAAACCGGATGGAGAACGTAAACTTCATACTGATTATATACCCACCTTAGGTGGAATAGCAATATTTATAGCATTTCTATTATCATTTTCATTTAGTGGTTTTGCGGATGCAATTAATGGCTTAGCGTATTTTATCGGAGCCATTACAGCATTATTTTTTTGCGGACTTAAAGATGACTTGGTAGGATTATCACCCAATAAAAAACTTCTTGTAGAATGTATTTCAATTGCTGCAATAATGTTCGGTGGGGGAGCTTTAATTACTAGTTTTGGAGGAGTGTTTGGAGTCAATGAGATTCCAATTTGGTTAAGTGTTCCAATTTCACTTTTTACGGCTATTGTGGTAATTAACGCTTATAACTTAATTGATGGTATAGATGGATTAGCTGGTGGAGTTGGAGCAATAGCAGCTATATGTTTTTCCGTAGTGTTTTTTGTTTCAGGAAATGTGCCTCTGGCGGTAATGAGTATTTTACTAGCTGTAACATTAGTGGGTTATCTATTCCATAATTTCCATCCTGCGAATATATTTATGGGTGACACGGGTTCATTGATTATCGGATTTGCTCTTTCGTTTTTAGCTATACATACACTTTCATTAAATACAGTTGAAGGATTTAATACTTATTTTTCTGGTTCAGCAGCACCTCTAGTAATTTCTTTCTTAGCCTTACCGTTATATGATACACTTAGAGTATTTATGAGAAGAATAAAGAAGGGTGAATCTCCATTTAGTGCAGACTCAGATCATATTCATCATGCATTACTTAAAATGGGATGTGGTCAAAAAAGAACTGTTTTATATCTTTATGCCTCAGCAATGGTAATAGTAGGAGTTGGATTTTTAACTACAAGCTTAAATGTGAATATTTCACTCGGATTAGTAATTCTTTCTTGCTTGTTGGTTTTCCCTACGGGTGGGTGGAAACGAAAAATCGCTTCTGCGTTAGGATTAGATATCACCAAACTTATACGTCCAAAAAAGAAAGTGGATTTATATACTCATCTTGAGGTGACTAATAAAAAGAAAAAAAGCTCCAAAAAATTATCTGAAGCCAGTCTTTTAGATTAGTATCTTTACCTAAAAATTAGATTAATTATGAAAATTGCTGTAGCAGGGACAGGCTATGTAGGTTTGTCTTTAGCGGTATTATTAGCTCGTCATCATGAAGTGACCGCTGTAGATATTATTCAAGAAAAGGTTAATCAAATTAACCAAGGCATTTCACCTATAAGTGATGCCGAGATTGAAAAGTTTTTAAAGGTAGAAAAGCTTTCTTTAAAAGCGACACTGGATGCGAAAGAGGCTTATGGTAATGCGGATTATGTGATAATTGCTACTCCTACTAATTACGATCCTGAGACCAATCACTTTGATACTTCATCAGTTGAAGCAGTTATTCAACAAGTGCTGGATAATAATCCAACTACGGTAATGGTCATTAAGTCGACCGTACCAGTGGGATATGCAGAATCCGCAAAAGCTAAATTTAATACAGAGAATATCATTTTCTCTCCTGAGTTTCTGCGAGAAGGTAAAGCACTGTATGATAATCTGTACCCATCAAGAATAGTAGTAGGAGAGCGTTCTAAAAGAGCGGAAGTCTTTGCAGAAATGCTCATTGAAGGGGCAGAAAAGCCCCGTGAGGAAATTCCCGTTCTTTATACCGATGCAACCGAGGCTGAGGCTATTAAGTTATTTTCGAATACCTATTTAGCTATGCGTGTGGCCTACTTTAATGAATTGGATTCTTATTGTGAGACCCATGATCTAAGTACGGTGCAAGTGATAGAGGGAGTGGGACTAGATCCTCGAATTGGGGATCATTATAACAACCCCTCATTTGGTTATGGGGGCTATTGCTTACCAAAAGATACCAAGCAGCTATTGGCTAACTTTAAAGATGTTCCGAATAATCTAATTCGAGCTATTGTAGATGCAAATAGAACTCGTAAAGATTTTGTAGCTGAGCAGATTATTAAGCAGTATCCTAAAGTTGTTGGTATATATCGTCTGGTAATGAAGCAGGGTTCGGATAATTTCAGAGCTAGCGCCATACAGGGTATCATGAAGCGTATTAAAGCTAAGGGTATAGAAGTAGTGGTGTTTGAGCCTTACTTAAAAGAGGATGAGTTTTATCATTCAAAAGTAATTCGTGATTTAGATGCTTTTAAGGAAATGTCGGATGTGATTGTTGCCAATCGTATGGTCGATGAAATCGAAGATGTGGAATCAAAAGTATATACCCGAGATCTTTTTGGGAAGGATTAACTGAGGTAGGTTATTTGAAATGAAAAGTCCTGTAGCATAGCTGCAGGACTTTTTTTGTTTTAGGGAATGGGGATTAGTGTTTGCTAGAGTGGGATTACCAATAAATCAACTAATGAATTCAATACAAGAATTGTTGTGATTAGGTCATTCTGAATACAATCACATATGTGATTGTTGCGATGACAATTAAGGATAATTGTAAATCTTGTGAACTAACATTTTTATTCTTTTTTGAATTGAAATATTCAATAATTGAATAAACTAGAAGCACACCCAAGAATATGTTTCCTACCATATTATTCACCATTATTTATTAATCAAAAAACATACAGTCAACAAAATCATAGGTAGCAATTCCAACGCCAATCCATCCTAGGTACCGAGCACCTATTTTGGTAAATGTTTTTATCAGCAATTTTCTTCCACTGATAGTGGCCATACTTCTATGTCTTAATAATTCTATAGCTATTTCAATTCCTATAGCTCGTTTAGCGCAGTCCCAAAATTCTGATGCATATGCATCAGTGGCACAAAGGCTGCTAAAAACGCTGCCGAATGATTGATTGGATTTAAGATAATTTTCCATTTCAACAATAGTAAATGCCATATAAATTATTCGGGGATCATTAATTTTGAAATTTTCATCTTCAAAATCTTTATCTGTAAAACCATAAGTATGTAATAATTCTATACTACTTTGATATATAGGCTTTAAAGTACTTTCCATTTCAAAATTTAACGCAGGATCTGCACGATAGTTTATATCATTAGATTCAAAATCTAGGATTTTATGATTTAATTGTTCTAGTTGATTTCTGTTTTGCTCTATGTGGTATGTGAAATTTTCAATAGCTAAATTTTTATTAGTATTAGAGTCAGATAAGTTATTAGTACAAGACTGAAATGTAAATATTGTCAAACTAACTAATAAAATTGTAGAGAATAATCCCACAAACCCTTTAATGAGTTTTATAATGATAGACATGATTTCTCCTGATTTAATTAAACCGCTTATTGCGGTTAATTAAATTTGTAAGGCATTTTGTATATAAAAGCAAGAAATTTTATACTTAAAAAGTATAAATACTGATATTTACGAATAAAATTATAAGTATAAATACGTATAAATTTATCAAATCAGATTCGTATTGATGGAGGACCTTTGACACGAGGAAAGGAATAATGAAGATTTTAACCTATTAATTAAACTCCAAAGAAGTTCGTTATCCTGAACGGCGATCTGCCAGCTGGCGGACAGGATTTTAAATTGGCTATGATTACTCTTACAAACGTTTCCCTTCCCCTTTTGTGGGGATAAAAGGGGAGCAAAAACCACCGCCAGGAATTGCTTCGGGCCTTCCTAAGCCGCGCCAGGCACAACATGCAATTCCTCATCTGACAGCTGTCGGGCTCGGCGCATGTTCTGCTTCTCTGACGCTGTGCGAAATGAAGGCGAATCCTGCTCATTTCCAACGGCGGAGATCGTTGGAGCCATTTAGTATTATCTATTAATTACCAGTTTACTCTTTTCTGAGACCCAACACCCAACAACGTCGTCATCCTAAACATCGGAATAAAGAGAAAGAATAAGAGATATCTATATTTGCCTTAAAGTGATGACACTTTTGGTTTGACCTCCCGTTCTGCAACGGGACAGGCGCCCGTGCCCAAAAAGTCAATAAGATTCCAAACTCCTCCCATCGGATAATGATTTCAGCGTTGATATGTATCCATGCCGATGGTTCGTCAGACAGGGAATCTTAGGTTATTCTTCCCTTTTTCTAGAGATGATTAACAACGTATCTATTTAACTTATATATCTAACCAAACAAAAAGCTGTCCTCCTGAGTAGGAAAGGCTGTGATGAGGTTGAAGGTTGCAAACGCGAAGGATCTCAAGTGAACGCACTAGCCAAAGCTAGTTCAGGGTTTGAGACCCTTCGCAACCAACCAAGAGGCATTGTTAGAATTCCTCGGCTCAGGGTGACAGCTACTTTTTATGTCTAGTCTGCCCCCCAAATACCCATCAAAGACGTAATCCTGTCCGCCAGCTGGCGGATCAGGATCTTACGAAAAGGCTGTGAGCATCAACCTCCTTACCCTCGTTCCTAACGTCCCCGTTGGGAATGCATTCTAGAAGCTCTAGCTTCTCAATAACGCCATCATCCAGAATAGGATATTTCTTATATTTCTGTACCTGTAATATTCTCCCTTCCCCTTTTGTGTGGACAAAAGGGGAGCAAAAACCACCGCCAGGAATTGCTCCGGGCCTTCTTTAGCCGCGCCAGGCACAACATGCAATTCCTCTTCCGCCAACTGGCTGACTCGGCGCATGTTCTGCTTCTCTGACGCTGTGCGAAATGAAGGCGACTCCTGCTCAATTCCAACGGCGGAGATCGTTGGAGCCATTTAGTATTATCTATTAATTACCAGTTTACTCTTTTCTGAGACCCAACACCCAACAACGTCGTCATCCTAAACATCGGAATAAAGAGAAAGAATA
>Ga0098059_1000154_pt1 | contig 55036 bp, 40 predicted proteins | sample 20_taG_FD_92580 | JGI IMG/M metagenome (GOLD analysis project Ga0098059, IMG submission 92580) | Marine viral communities from the Subarctic Pacific Ocean - 20_ETSP_OMZ_AT15318 metaG | ecosystem: Environmental > Aquatic > Marine > Oceanic | place: Subarctic Pacific Ocean | collected 2015-01-19
AATAGACTACTTTCAATGGTTTTCTGCTTTCAGTTTCTTTTGAAATAAGACCTGATTCTAAAAGTAATTTTAACTCCTGGAAGAGCATTTTTTCACTTATATCAGGTAGTAGCTCTTTTATTTCATGGCTTCTTTTCTTTCCCGTTCTGAGTTGCTGTATAATTAGTAATTTCCATTTTCCTCCTAACAATTCCATAGTAGTTCTGATAGGGCAACGAGCTGTGATTTGTATTTTATTCGGTGTCATTTGAAATCTAAGATAATAAGTTCTTTTTAAAACCGTACTAACAAAAAGGTAGGTGTAATTTCGATTGAAATTCACCTTTAAGCTATTTATTTTTACGTTAAATGAAAGTAATAAGATGATTGAATATGAAAACAATAGCAATATTTGGAGGAACTGGACAAACAGGTAAACTGGTTCTGGAAAAAGTTCTGCAAGAAGGTTATAAAGTCAAAGCCTTAGTTAGAAATCCTAATAAAATCAATAAGAGTGATCCCAATCTCACGGTAATTCAAGGAGATGTATTGAATGAAGATGAAGTCAAAAAAACTATCCAAGAATCAGAAGTGGTTTTGAGTCTGTTCGGTCATGTTAAGGGATCGCCACAATGGTTGCAAACCAAAGGGACTGACATTATTGTGGAAGCAATGACGCAATCAGGAGTAAAGAAAATCATTTCCCTTTCTGGGGGTGGACTTCCTTTTCCAGAGAAAGATAAACCTAAATTAGCGGATAAAATAATTCGCTTTATTATGAAAGTTGCAGTTCCGAAAATCTTAAAAGATGCCATTCTGCATGCTGAGATATTAAGAAAGAGTAATTTGGATTGGATGATTGTTCGTGGGCCAAGACTGACTAATGAAACGCCAAAGCATAATTACAGAGTAGGTTGGGTAGGAGTAAACGCCTCTACCAAAATTAGTCGTGCAGATTTAGCTGACTTTATAGTGAAGCAAATCGAATCCGATGAATTTATTCATCAAATGCCATTTGTAAGTGAATAAAATTTTGGACATGAATATTTTAATAACAGGCGCAACTGGAAATGTTGGGCAAGCAATTTTATCCTCACTTTTGAAAAATGGTTTTGATGCAACCATTGCAGCTGGAATCAGAAGCCCGGATGAGCAGAAAGAGGAAGAGAAAATTCCATCTGCTTTTTTGAAGCAAGAATTTGATTTTGGGAAAACTGAAAAATTTTCAAAGTATTTAAATGGAATAGATCTTTTGTTTTTGCTTCGGCCACCTAATATTGCAGATGTGAAAGCCGTTTTCCAACCATTAATTACAGCAGCAAAGGAGGTAGGCGTAAAGCATATTGTTTTTCTTTCAGTACAAGGAGCAGAAAAGCAATCTTATATACCGCACCATAAGATTGAAAGGTTGATAGAGGAGAGTAAAATTCCTTATACATTTCTAAGACCAGCCTATTTTATGCAGAATTTCACCACTACATTAAGAAAAGATATTGTGGAAAATGAAAAGATTTACCTGCCTGCAGGAGATGCAAAGTTCACTATTGTGGATGTAAAGGACGTGGGGGAAGTAGCTGCTAAAATACTTTTAAATCCGTCTGAATATCAAAATCAGGCTTATGAACTAACCAATGATGAGTTACTGAATTTCTCAGAGTTTGCACAGCAAATAAGCGAAGTGACGGGCAAAAATGTGAAATTTGTTTCTCCGAATTTGTTATCCTTTATATATACAAAGCTTAAGAAAGGTCACAATCTGACTTATATTTTTGTATTGATAATGTTACATTATTTCCCTCGATTTAAAGAGTTCCCAAGTATTTCTGGTAATGTAGAATATTTCCTTAATCGTCCACCTATTAAATTTAAGGAGTTTTTAGAGCATGAAAAGAGGATGTTTGAGAATGAGTAGTAGATGTAATTATCTACGGGAAGAATCTAGACTCACCCAACGTTTTTTACAATTCTTTATTTTAGCTCTGTCGGATTTAATTATTCCAAGAGGTGATTAATTTGAAATTTTCATGTCATTAGTATTAGATATGTGCAAGATTTGGTATATATAATACATATCTAAATTGTGTTAAAATTGCTTAAAGGAGCTTAAATCCTTTGATTAATCTTTATTCATGTAATAAATTGGCTATAAGGTACATTGGTACTGAAAAAGATACAAAGAGGAAAATTGAAACCTAAAATTTAAGTTAGATTGCATTTTCTTTTTTATAGGTTTCAACCAAAATTGTATGAGAAAAAATTACTTCCCAATCTTAGTCTTTTTTTTGGCTGCATTTAGTTCACTCGCCCAGAACAATCATGATTCTCCTGCTTTATGGTTTAAGGTCAACCCTGACAGTCTAAGTACTGAATATTGGAAAGATTTGAGCGGAAATGAAAGAGATGCACTTCTTCCGGAAGGAGCAAACGATAGCATTGTTTTTATTAATTATAATCCTGCTCGTAAGTTTAATGGCTTAAATACTTTTGGTAGAATTCCCTATAATCCTGACGGAGTATCTGAATTAATTTTCATGGCGGTTTATAAACCAACCGATACCGCAGAAATGGGCCTTTTATCCTCTATCAATACTTTAAAAAGAGATTTTTCTTTTAGTACCCAAAGAGCAATCGGTCCCGATAGCTTAGTACATCAATTTTCCGAAGGAAGCTTATTGCCTCAATTGGCTACCGTCAAACAAGTTTGGGAAGATGCTAATGAAAAATCTGAGTATGGCTATTTATCCTTTTTAGAAGCCAAAAATGAAGAAGGGTCTATTGGCTATAAAGGTTTTTTGGCAGAACTTATCCTTTTTGATCAATCTTTAACTTTTTTGGAAAGTCTGCAGTGGGAAACTTATCTCGCCATTAAATATGGCATTAGCCTTCACTCGAAAAACTATGTAAGCTCTTCAGAAATGGTGCTTTGGGATTTCGAGGAATTTGAAGACTTTGAGCATAGAATAACAGGACTTGGAAGGGATGATTATTTTGGTTTAAATCAACAGAAAAGTATCAATATTGAAGATACACTATCATTGCTAAAATATAGTATAGGCAATACTGAAGAAATAAAGGAAGATTTTATTTCTGATCAGAATTTCTGGCTGTTTGGAGATGATAATGCAAGCCTTGAAGCCAATAAAGGAACAGGGAAGGACAGTATTTTGACTATTTTGGATAGGAAATGGCTGAATACTACAAATGGTCAACAAGCTAAATCAACTGCAACTACCCTTGCTTTGGATTATAAACAATTACCCAATGACAGCCTTGGTTTTTGGTTGGTCATAGACAGAAGCGGGCAGTCTGATTTTTCAGTAGATAGGTTAGAGTATTTTGAACCGGACAGCATTACAGCCGATTCAGTTGCGATCTATCATGACATCAACTGGGATCTGGACGGCTCAGGACAGGATAATTTCAGTTTTGCTAAGATTCAGGAATTATTTGCAGCTGTGAGAATCGTTGATTTACCCACTTGTACTGATACCAACAGCGGATTGGTTTCTATAGATGTTATTAAAGGCGATGGCCCTTATGAATTTGAATGGGTAAAATTAGACGATTCAACTGAAAAAATAAAAGGAAGCTTCGATCAGGAATTTGAAATTGATGATTTGACCCAAGGGGATTATAAACTGACTTTAAAAGATAAGCACGGGCTGACTTTTACAAGACATTTTAACTTGCCACTTGAAGATGCTATACCTGTAAACCTCGGGCCGGACCAAAAGATTTCCGAAGGAGAAAAGATAGTATTGGATGCTTCCAAACTAGTTCCTGACAGTCTGGATGTAAGTTATTTTTGGGAAGGAAGTTTTGGTTTTACGGCCACTACCAAAGAAATAACGGTTACAGAGCCGGGTGCTTACCGAGTTTATATCACCAATAAATCTAATGGATGTGTTTTCGAAGATGATATTGCCATTGAAGGATCTAATATCAAGAAAATTGGGGTTTATCCTAATCCCGTTCTTAGGAATACAACTTTCAAAGTCAGTGTATCCTTGAGAGATACAGAAGATATAGAGGTGAAATTACTAGATATTAAAGGAAATGTGCATCATTCTTATAAGGATTCCGGGAAATCTGAATACTTACTGGATGCCAAAGTAGATCAAGCCGGGCAATATATTATCATGGTAGTGACTGATGGCGAGACTGAGGCGAAAAAGATAGCCGTATATTAAATAGAGCCTATTAGGCAAGTACATGAGAAAAGTTGGTATCTATATGATAGGCAGTACCAAATTAAATATTGTTGAGAAATTAATTATAAGATCCAATTTAATAGATAAATCATTATTCAACTGAATTATAAACCCAAATGACCATAACTTCAAAACCTTTCAAGTCATTACTTTTCATAATCCTGTTATTGTGGAATAGTCCATTAAAAGCAGATGTCAATACGCATATTATTCAAGGGAGGACCAGTTCAGCTGTAGCTTATATTGGCTTGCATCCTGAAACGCCTTATGATAATCCGGCCGATAATATTTTTCATTTGCAGATTGATCAGGAACTCTGCGGTGATGAGGAAATCTGGTTAGAATATGAAACCTATGGGCTTGCTTCTTCTCAGAGTGTAACCAAAAGCATTAACGATGAAAAAGCCTTTGGTGGTCAATTCATTAAGCTTGAAAGAGAATGGAAACTCCAAAGAGAGAAAATCCATCCTGAATGGTTAAAAGAAGGGGATAATGTTATTCGTTTTACCGTTCCGCAAGGAGCACAATATGGTTATAGACTCAGAAACCTTAAGTTAAAAATTGAGGAAGGGAATACCGCTAACTTGACCATTACTAATTTTAACCAAAATGATAATCAATACTATATAAGAGGTTTTGTAAAAGATCTCTCTTCTACTTTAAGAATTGAAGGGCAAAATGTAAAAACCTACAATGGAGCTTTTGAGGCTGTTTTAGATAATGTAGGAGAAGCTGGAGAAAATAATCTTGTGCATATAACAGTAGAAACAGCTGATGGTACAGTGGATTGTTTTGAATTCGAAGCAGAAGAAAATATTTGTCCTGATTTTACTCATGAAATTTCGGCAGGATTTAGTAAAGCCAGCAGATTTTTTAATACAGGGGAAGGGAGCTTTCAATTTTCAGGAGCCTCCTTTAGCATACCGGATAGCGCCATTTTAGTTCCAACAGAAGTTTCTATTACGAATCTGCGTTATATCGACATCCCGCCTATGGATGCGGGCATGTACAATGTTACTTCAGGTACTGATGCATTTCGTTTTCTGCCGCATGGCACTCAATTTTATAAAGAAGCCAAAATAGCCTTGCCTATTGATGAAGAACTTATACCAGAAGGCTATACCGAAGAAGATGTAAGAACCTTTTATTTTGATGAGCAGTCTCATCATTGGGTGCCATTGCCAAAAGATACGCTTTTGGCAGAGGAAGGGGTATTGGTTTCTCGAACTACCCATTTTACTGATATGATTAATGGCGTGATACAAGTACCGGAATCACCTGAAGTAAATGCTTATAACTCCACTAGCATGAAAGGCATCAAGGCAGCCAATCCAACTGCGGGCATCAATTTAATGCAACCACCATCTGCCAATGCCATGGGAAATGCAAATATGAATTATCCTATTAATATCCCAGCTGGTAGAAATGGTATGCAACCACAATTAGCTATTAGCTATAATAATGCTGGTGGAAATAGCTGGATGGGATTAGGTTGGAATCTTTCTATTCCTTCCATAACTATTGACACTCGGTGGGGAGTGCCAAGATATGATGCTGCAATGGAAACAGAAACTTATAGCATGAGTGGTCAGCAATTAACCCCAGTTGCACACCGTGGTGAATTAGAAAATAGAGAAAGTGAAAAGCAGTTTTACCCAAGGGTAGAAGGAGGCTTTCAAAAAATTATCCGTCATGGTAGCAGCCCTCAGGAATATTGGTGGGAAGTGACTGATAAGAGTGGGGTGAGATATTTTTATGGTGCAACTTCTGATGGATTTGATGAAACCAAAGTACTTAACTATGGACGTTCAGCCGACCCGGGTGATAATGCTGAAAATAATATTGCACATTGGGCTTTAGGAGAGATAAAAGATTTGAATGGGAATACGGTTCGCTATCATTATGATAAAGAGGAGGATAGCGGAGTAGGTAATGGAAGTACAGGTAGCATCGGTTACGAATTATATATTAGCAAAATAACTTATACGGGATATGCAAATGAAGAAGGACCTTATTCAGTAGAATTTATACATAATGATAAGATTGATGAGGAAAATAACCTTAGAAGAGCAGACGTAAGTATAGACGGGCGATTAGGTTTCAAAAGAGTAACTTCTCATTTATTGCAAGAAATTAAAGTGAAATTAAATGAGGATGTGATTCGCTCCTATGAATTCACTTATGGTTATGGGGCATTTTACAAGACCTTACTTCAGAAGATAGAGGAATTTGACTCAGAGGGTGCTTTATTTACCACTCATGATTTGGATTACTATGATGATGTCAATTCAGGAAGCGGTTATGAGCCGTTTAAATCTGATGCTTCATTTCAAGAATGGAATTTAGGAGGAGATGGCTTAAGAAAAAATTTTATTACACCTGAAGGAATACAGACCAATGATATTAATGAAAAAGCTTCTGCTATCAGTGGGACAGGTACAGATAATTTCTCAGCAGGCTTAGGTGTTTATGTTGGCTTAGGTATTCAATATTGGAGTAAAACGAACAGTGTTGGAGGATCTTTCAATTATGGAGAATCGCAAAATAATGGAATAAACACCTTATTGGATATTAATGGGGATGGTTTAGTCGATAAGGTTTATATCAAAAATGACAAATTTTATTTTAAGGCTCAATTAATTGATGAAAGTAGTGAAGCAAAAAAATTTGATGATGAGCAAGAAATAGCTTTAAATGGTTTTGAAAATTTTATGCACGATAAAAGCATAAGTTTATCAGGGGCATTAGAGGCTTATCCTGGTCCAGCCTTCGTGTCTGGTGGCTATAGTAGAACAAAGACAAAAACAGACACTTATTTTACTGATGCTAATGGGGATGGTTTAATAGATATTGTTTCTAAAGGCACGGTATATTTCAATTATTTGGTGGATGGATTACCAACCTTTTCAACGGAAAGTGCAGATACTCCAAATCCAGTTTTCGCAGATAATAGTGTAGTATCAGATATAGTTGAAATCGATCCTGAAGAATTAGAAAAAGCAGAAAATCAAAGCCCATTACATGATGTTGTGAGGATGTGGAGAGCTCCATATTCTGGCATAGTAGATATTAAGGCACCTGTACAGCTTTTGGGAGATGCTGGAAATATTTCTCCTCAAGCAGATGGAGTGAAAGTTTCCATACAAAAAGGTAATAATTTAATTTGGCTAGATAGTATTTCTGAAAATGATTTTGGCATCAAGAATCCAACTAATACATCTGATATTAACATAGAAAAAGGAGATAAGCTATATTTTAGAGTACAGTCCCGCTATAATGGAACAGCGGATTCTGTACGATGGAATCCGGAAATCATCTATCAGGATGCAGGATTAGACTATCAGGATGCTAATGGAAAGTCAATGAAGAATTTTAGATCTTCAAATGATTTTTTATTGGCTGTTGATCAATCATTTGGCACTCCTATTGATGGTAAAATCAGAATAGAAAGTGAATTAGTAAAGGAATTTACTTCCGATGATATAATCGCAAGATTTGTAAAAATAAACGATGGCTATGAAGAGGTTTTATGGGAGTCTATTCTGGAAGCTGATAGTGCAAATAACATACCCTTTAACCAAGATATTGAAGTAAACCGTGAAGAAGAGTATGCTTTTCAAATTATTTCAGATTCAGAAATTGACTGGGTCAATTCAACTGTATGGGAGCCTTATTTATATTATGTTGAATCTTATGATACTTTAGTAAGTGAATTGTTTGATCAAAATGGTAAACCTCTAATTGAACTATACCCAATCGCTTCTAAATCGCTCTTTAGTAATTTAATTTCAAAGGTTGAACCCATTGTTTTAGACTCTTCCGTAATCGGAGATACTTTGACAATTTTTCCAAATCCGGATTCTGATGATGCGACTAGTCTTACTGGCCATTCTATGCACTTTACAATTAAAAGTAAGAATAAGCTCCTTTCTAGTAGTGAGCTTAGCTTAGAAGACAGTGTTTGGTTAAATGGTGAAACTTTTGAGTACATAATAGAAATGCCTGATACATTATTTGTAGAGTATTGGCTTAAAGATCTTTCAGCATTAGATTTAAATCCCACTTTCAATGTCAGTAGCAGTATAAATGATTCTTCTATTCAAATTGTGCCAGGTGTGGCAGCAAAAAGTAATGTTCTGCATTATGGTAATCTTTATAGAGGTTGGGGGCAGTTTGTTTATAATGGAAATGGAGATAGAGCAGATGCAACAATGAATGAAGATGACTTAAAATTAAGTGATGCTTATGAACAGATAGGGGATATGGAGGAGATTCCAGAATATGAAGATGGAGAAGAAGTACAAGCTTCCACTCCTTTTAACCCAACAAATGAAATTTTTATTCCCATGGGGCCACGTGGAGATAAACAAGTATGGAATGGTGTTGATAATGAAACATATTTGAATGGCTCATTAATGAGTAGCTCCAGGTATGGCGATGATAATTTATCTGTAGTACTTCAAAATGCCGAAGGTGCTGGCTCATCTCTTCGTGCAGTTGAAAAAATCTCTGTTAGTAATTCAATTACTTTTGCTGGAGGTGCAGTATTAAGTGCTAATACTGCAATTGGTAATAATATAGTCAAGTTAGACTATATGGACTTAAATGGTGATCGTTATCCTGATATTGTTTCCGAAAGGAAAGTTCAATATACTAATTTTACAGGAGGATTAGATGAAAACGCTTTTTTACATGGGTTTGACAGTAGTCATGTTACTCATACCATTAATGGTGGGGCTTCTTATTCAGCAGGAAAAGCTCTCTCTGATTTTGTTTCATCTACAGGTGGTGTAAGAAATGCCGTTGTCAATAATGTTTTACACGGTATATCTCCATCTGTTTCTGCCGGAGCAGGTTCCAGTAGTGTGTCTGTTTCCTGGATTGATGTTAATGGTGACGGTCTTCAAGATAAAATCACTAAAGATGGTGTACTGGGATCCAAGAAGGTTTGTTTGAATTTAGGTTATTCATTTGCTGACCCAGAGGATTGGAATGATTTTAAAATTCAAAATAGTACTAGTGTAAATGCGAGTTTGGGCCTAGGGTTTAGTGTAGGACAAGGTAATTTTACAGGAGGTGTATCTCTATCTGCTTCAAAAAACAACACTCAAGAAACTTTACTGGATGTTAACGGAGATGGATTGCCAGATAAGGTTGAATATCGTAATAATAATGATTTAAATGTCTATTTAAATACTGGTGGTAATTTTTCACAAGATGCCATTGTATGGAAAGGAGCAGGGCATATTTCTAAAAGTAATGGAGCAAATGAATCGGCCAACGCTGCTTTCACTTTTGGATTTCCCATTATTCCACCACCATTACCTCCTGTAAAAATGGTTTTTAATATAAGCGGAAGTAAAGGGCAAGGTATTACCAAAGAGCTTGAAAAAATCTCCGATGTGGATGGTGATGGCTTTCCTGATTACATCCGATCTTCTGATGATGGACTTCTTGAAGTAAAACGCTCCACCATCGCCCGAACCAATATGCTTAAAACAGTGGAGCGACCACTAGGAGCTGCATTTACTTTAGACTACAAAAAATATGGCAATACCTACGATCACCCCTCTTCTCTATGGGCTTTAAGTTCAGTGTCCGTATTTGATGGACATACCGGTGATGGAGTAGACTCACTTTTCACCTCTTTCGAATATGAGGATGGCTATTACGACCGTCATGAAAGAGAGTTTTATGGGTTCCAAAAAGTCATCAGCAATACTTTGGCAGAGGAAACTGCTGAAAAACCTTATACGCAAAGCATTAGAACCTTTAAAAATGATAATTATTATGAAAAGGGATTGTTGGTAGAGGAAGTGATGACAGATGGAGATGGAAATCTCTACATGCGCAAAACAAATGAATTTGATCTGCTTTCCATTGAAAATGGGAATCCATTACCAGCGAATTTTGCAGAAGAGGAAGAAGAAGCTTCTGCCTTCCCTGCACTGAAATCCACTGTCAGTGAATTTTATGAAGGAACCAGCGATGCAGGAAAGACCCTTAAAATGCATTATGATTATGATGCTATTGGGAATGTAACCCAATTCATAGATGAAGCGGATGATCAAACTACTGAAGATGATTTAACGGCCACCATTGAATATTGGGACTATGCTACTATTAAAAATGCCGCTAAATCGATAGAGGTTACAGCAAATGGTAAATTATACAGAAAGAGAACAGCAGAAATTGAAGAATCTACCGGTAATCTGAAAAACATCAAACAATATTTAACGGACAGCGAATTTGCTTCTTACGATTTTGAGTATGATGATTACGGTAATTTGACCAAAGTAATCCGTCCGGAAAATGCAGAAGGACAACGCTTCAGTATTGATTATAAATATGATGAAGTAGTAAAGACTTATCCTATAGAAGTAAGCAATAGCTATGGTTATAGCTCAGAAGCAACCTATGATTATCGATACGGGCAGGTATTAGAAAGTATTGATTTGAATGGAAATAAAATTACCAATGAGCTAGATGCTGTAGGTAGAATTTCCAAAATAACGGGGCCTTACGAACAGCAAGGTGCTCCTTTTAGCCTAAGTTTTGAATATCATCCTGAGGCAGAAACTCCATGGGCTTTAACCCAGCACTATGATAGCCAAAACCGAAACAACTATATGGAAACCGCCACTTTTGTGGATGGATTGGGTAGAGTGCTGCAAACCAAAAAAGATGTGGCCATCTATCAGGGAGACGGCAGACCAGACCAAGAAATGATGGTAGTATCCGGTAAAGTGAATTATGATGCTTTTGGCAGGGTAGTAAAGGCTTTTTATCCTATACTCGAAGATAAAGGGAATCTTCAGCAAACAGCTACTTTTAATGAAGGACAAGATGATATTAAAGCTACTGAAACGGAATATGATGTCTTAAATAGAGCCATTAAAGTTACATTGCCAGATTTGGCTATCACTGAAACATCTTATGGTTTCGGACAAGATCGTGATGGAAATCAACAATTTAAGACTACTACCACCGATGCCAATGGAGTTGTAACCGAGCAATTTACCGATGGAAAAGAAAGGGTAACGGCTGTTAAGAACATTACCGAAGAAGGTAATGTGTGGACCAGCTTTGACTATAACCCCATGAGCGAGCAAATTGCCGCCATCAACGATCTGGAACATGTTACAGAAAGCGAATATGACTTATTTGGACGTAGGACGAAAAGAATCCATCCAGATGCAGGAGAGACCAATTACAATTATGACTTATCAGGTAACTTAACATCTTTAGTTACGGCCAACTTAGCCGAAAGTGGAGGAGCCATTACCTATAAATATGATTTTAACAGGCTCACGGATATAGAATACCCTGAAAATACGGAAAACAATGTACACTATACCTACGGAGAGGCCGGTGCAGACTTCAATCGAGCAGGAAGAATTGTTTTGCAGGAAGATGCCAGCGGTGCACAGGAATTCTTCTATGGCGCCTTAGGCGAAGTGGTTAAAAATATCCGTACGGTTATTATTCCACAACATGATGAGCAAACCTTTGAAACCCAATGGGAATACGATAGCTGGAACCGTTTATTATCCATGGTTTATCCTGACGGGGAAGAAGTGACCTACACCTATAATGAAGGAGGCTTGTTGAGAAGCATGGAAGGCAAAAAGCAAGGCTATCGATTTAATTATGTAGAGCAGCTAGGTTATGATAAGTTTGAACAGCGAGTTTTCTTAGCCTATGGCAATGGCACCAAAACCAATTACACTTACGAAGCAGAACGAAGACGCTTAAAAGGCATGACGGCTGAAACGGCTGCCGGCAGGGCATTTATGGATAATGCGTATTCCTATGACAAGGTTAACAATATCTTAAATCTTGAAAATAAAGCTGAGGTGCCTACTAGTGATTTAATGGGAGGCTCCAGCAGTTATACTTATGAATATGATGATTTATACAGATTAACTACGGCTAGCGGTCAACATACGGGTAGTAACCATAAAGATCAGTACAGCTTAGAAATGAGTTATAATACGGTTGGTGGAATTTTGAATAAAAACCAATTCCACGAACGCAGTGGGGGAGAAGGAGGAAGCTTTGTAAAGCAAGGTAAAACTACTTATGAACTGGATTATACCTATGGAACAGAGCAACCCAATGCGCCCACACAGATAGGAGAAAATACCTATACTTATGATGCCAACGGCAACCAAACGGGTTGGAAAAGCAATGTGAGTGGTCAGGAGCGTAAAGTCTTATGGGATGAGGAGAATAGGATAAGGTCTATAGCTGATAATGGAGCAGCCTATCATTATGTGTATGATGCTTCAGGTGAGCGTGTGTTAAAAAGTAAAACAACAGGACAGGCAGTATTCAAAAATGGAGAAAAGAAAGCAGGCAATGGCAGCTTGGGCAACTTTACGGTATACGTAAATCCTTATATCGTATTGCAAACAGGTGGTTACACCAAGCATTATTTTATTGAAGGTCAGCGTATAGTCAGTAAGATAGGAGGAGGAATAGATGGCCGAGGTCAAGGACCACTTAAAGCAGGAAATGATAAAATTGATTATGCCGCCAAGGCAGAAAAGCTATTTGAGGGCATCGTACGTAATGAGAAATTCATTGATGAGGACGGTAACTTATTAACAGCAGGTAAGAGTGGCAAAGTGCCTCCGGGACAAATAATTGGAAATAATGGGAATAATGGCCAAAGCGAACCCTTCCGTTACTTCTATCATCCTGATCATTTAGGAAGTACAAGTTATATTACTGATGCCACAGGAGAAGTATATCAACATTTGGAATATTTCGCCTTTGGAGAGACTTTTGTAGAGGAGCAGGGAAATACTGATAAGTTGCCTTATAAATTTAATGGTAAGGAACTTGATGAAGAGACTGGGCTTTATTATTATGGGGCACGGTATATGGAACCGCAAATAAGTATAATGCTGTCTGTTGATAGATATGCTGAGAAATACCCAGGCATGAGTTCCTATTCTTATGTTGGTAATAACCCAATTAATTATACAGACCCTACAGGTGATACAATAGTTGTGAATCAAAAAGGGTATATAGTTAGAAATGATGAAACTGACTTACTTGTATTTTCTCAAGGTAAAGAAGGGGAGTTAACTTCTTTAGGGGAGTTAGGGAAAGATGTAGATGTTAACAATATATATAGTAATCTACTTGATCAAAATGCTGAAGAGGCGAATAATATTTGGAATCCATTTACTTTCAGGAATAAAGTTAAAGGAGGAGGTGAATGGGATTTAAAAGCCAATAGCAAAACTATTTTTGGATTGGCAAATATAATGGCAAATGAAGGTGAGATAAGTCAAACGCAGTTTTTATTTGAAGGGGAAAGAATGGAGGCTCAAGATATAGGAAATCATCATTTCGGTGTAGTTGGTAAAGCCTATGGCTTATTTACAGAGCAATTTATGTTAAAGCAGGCGGGCGAAGCCCAAATGAACTCAGGAACCTCTAAACCTGAATGGCAAAAGTACAAAACAGAAACTTTTTACAGTCCAAATGGAATGCCAAGGCAAAGGAAAGTAATGTTACCTCCATATGGGGATGATCCTAGAGATCAAAGATGGATTAAGTCTGGATTTAGGTATTACGATAATAATTGAAGATGAAAAAAATTATAATAATTGTATTTTTAATAATTACAGTAATAGGATTAGGATATGTTGTTTTTTTTCAAAAGTTTGAGTTGTTTCCTGATGAGAGAGCTAAGTTAGTTGAATTCAATGCTAACGGAAATATTTATGAGATTTACAGTTTTAAAGGGAATCCAACGGTTTCAAGTAATATTCAATTATACCGAAATGAAGTGATGTTGGATGTTTTTAATACTGTAGATTTCTATAATAAAGCAAAAATTTTAGAAAGGAATGATAGTACAATTAGCTTATTAGTGAAGAATAAAAAAGATGATTCACAAGATACTTTTAGAATTAAATTTGTTAAACTGAAAAGCTTTTAAAGTATTAAAATGAATATTTATTAATAGGCTTATGGTTACATTTTTAAAAAAGCATATGAAGAACTTTTGACCTTGACTAAATGACAAGCTTGAGATGTTTTATGTTCAGAGAAATAGGAGGAGGAATAGATGGCCGAGGCCAAGGACCACTAAAAGCCGGTAATAACAAAATTAATTATGCGGCTAAAGCAGAAGCATTGTTCGAGGGCATCGTTCGAAATGAGAAATTCATTGATGAAAATGGTAATCTCCTAACAGCAGGGAAAAGTGGTAAAAGCCTGTCCGCCTTTCGGCTGATACCTCCTGGACAAATAATGGGAAATAATGGGAATAATGGCCAAAGCGAACCCTTCCGTTACTTCTATCATCCAGATCATTTAGGGTCTACCAGTTACATCACTGATGCCACCGGTGAAGTTTATCAACATTTGGAATATTTCGCTTTTGGTGAGACATTTGTAGAGGAGCAAGGAAATACTGATAAATTGCCTTATAAGTTTAATGGTAAGGAACTTGACGAAGAGACGGGATTGTATTACTATGGGGCACGGTATTATGATGCGAAGACGAGTGTTTGGTTGAGTGTGGACCCTTTGGCTGATGAATATCCCGATGTTTCTTCCTATAACTATACTTTAAATAATCCATTGAATTTGACAGATCCAACTGGAAAAGGTCCAGAACCACCTGTTTACAAAATATATGTGAGAAGTTTTATATCAGCAGCGACAACAAGTGATCCACTTGGTAGAAAATTTGAGGGAGATAATAGATCGGCTTCCTTAAGAGAGGACGTTACAGCTAGAGGTCGAGCTGCAATTTCATTTAATACTGGGACAGGTCAGGCTACTGTTGAAGGTAAACCATATGCAAATGAAACAATAATGGATGGTTTTAATGGAGTGACTAAAAAGACAGGAAAAGTTTCATATAAAATGAACCAGTTTAGTAACGGATCAAAAAGAGTAGTTGATTTATTATATTCAACTTATAATCCATTGACACCAAAATCACTCACTCCTTCCGTTGATGTTAATTCAAGATTTGTATTGGATTATAATGAAACTAAAAATACTTTAAACATTGCATATACTATTAAAGGTGATGGTTACCCTTCTACCGAAGCGTTCATTGAAGATCAATCTAATAATAGATTGTTTTTGGGAGCAAATAAAGAACAAGGTTCTCCAGGAAGTAAACTTAATGGAGGTGCTGAAGAATTGCAATTTACAGGTAATATATCAGTTGGCCTTGATGAAAACGGTAATTTTAAAAATGTCACATCTGGTTCAGGTGAAAATAGGCAAACTTATTCAATACAAGAGTGGAATAAAAAAATTCAAAATGATTTTGACTGAAAATAATAAAAAACTAATCTGTTTTATAATTTCGTTTTGTTTATTGTGTGCATGCAAAACGACAAATAAAGAAATGATTGAAACAATAGCTTTGGTTGTTCCAGAAGATTATCGTGGTCCAATCATTATTTTTTATGACCAGCCTCATCAGAAAGGTGAAATAGAGATTAAAAATGGTAAACACTTCATTTATATTCCAAAAGATGGGATTGTTTTTACTAAATATAAATTAGGTGAAGGTTTTATAGAAATCTATAGTGAGAATTTGCAAAGAATGGATGAGTACGGGAATACATTGAATCCACAAAAATTGAATAATGAGGATTATGATATAATTGGTGGTGCTTATAATGGTTTTAAATCTGATAAGAATAAATTTATTTCATATTCTTTATTTCGTGCTGGCTCAGGATCTCAAATTAAGAATGATAGTATTTATGTTTATACTGATACCATAAAGGAGATATATAAAAATGAAATTGAAAAATTAAAGTAATGTATAGACTAGCTTTGAGTACAATCCCATGAGCCAGCAAAACGCAATGGGAATACGGCAGCTGGAACCGCCTGCTGTCCATGATTTATCTGGATGGGGAAGAAGTGACCTACACTTATAATGAAGGTGGATTATTGCGCAGCATGGAAGGTAGAAAGCAGGGTTACCGCTTTAATTATGTAGAGCAACTGGGTTATGATAAGTTTTTACAGCGAGTTTTCTTAGCTTATGGTAATGGCACCATAACCAATTATTCCTACGAAGTGAAAATGATGCAAATATAAGTGGCAGAGTAGTTGATGATAATCTTGGTAATAGACAAGATGCTCTAAATTGGGAACAGGGAAAAGTTGATGAATTTGCTAACAGTAATGGAGGAAGGAGACCCGTAGGGCAAAAAAGACCTCAGCCAAAAAACGGTGAATTATGAGTTTGAATCAAATAGATTTAAGGATAAAGTATAATCATAAGCATACTAATAGGTTCAATCCTGAATCCTGGTGTATTCCAGAACTTTATTGGCGAAAATTAAAAGATTATGATACTAAAAAGGTGAATAAATGCACTATTTACGTATCCGATGATTGGGGAGATAAAGAATACTATTATACAAACTGGAGTGACAGCAAAGGAATGAATGTTCCTTTTAATTTTGATGAGTATTTCGCTTCTGATAACTATAAAAAGAAAAAAATGCAGTTAGAAGCTATCCACGAAGGGATGGTAAGAATAGCTGAAAAGGAAGGTTGGCAAATTGATCCGTTATTTGATGCTTATAATCAGTGTTTAGCAGATAATTTGGAATACAAATTTTTAGTTGGTAAACCTAAGTCTTCTCCTAACAGAAAATATAAGTTCAACTTTTGGTGCAATTGGGATATTGATGTTTTTGAGCTTTATTGGGTGCTTCAGGACAAAAAAGGAAATGAGTTGAAAAAAGAAAAATTTATAGAAAGAGAACCATATCGAGGAGAATTTATTTACTATGTAAAATTTAAATGGATTGATAATGAAACGGTGCTTTTGGAGGATAATTATAAATATGGAAATAAGGAAAAATGGGAAATTAATCTTTCAGATTTTATAAATGAATTAATATGAATAAATTGTTAATTGTCTTAGCGTTCATAACGTCATTTTCTTTATTTTCCCAAGATTATAAGCAGAATATTGAAAAGGAGTTTTCTGATTACCTAGAAACAATCGTCAATAAAGATTTCGAAAAATCTGTTGGATACATACTTCCAGAATTTTTTGAAATTGTGCCTAAAGATCAGATGATTCAAATCATGGAGCAGTCTTTCAATAATCCTGAAATGGAGATTTCACTGAAAGATCCAAAGATATTGAATATAGAAGACAAACAGCATATTGAAGACCAATACTATGCTTTATTGTCTTATTCTAATACTATGATTATTAAATTTATAGATGAGGAGGAAGAAAGCCAAGAATTTACCAATGCGATTAAACAATCATTTGACCATACTTTCGGATCTGAAAATGTCAAATATAATGAGGAATCTGGTTCCTTTGAGATTTATTCTGTAAAGAAGGTATGCGCAATATCTGAAGACGGAAAATCAGCTTGGAAATTTCTTGTACTTGAAAAAAAATCAAAAAGAGATATTAAAAAGAATATTACCTCAGAGCATAATTGAAAAAATTTAATATAGGAGTTATTGATTAAATATAAAAAAGAAGTAACTGTTTATTTTAAAGTGCAGCTACTCCTATGAATATGACGATTTATACCGACTGACCGCTGCAAATGGGCAGCATATCTCCCATGCTTCATGGTGGTAAAAGCAATGCTTACTAGTCATTGCCAAAAAAATGTAAAATTCAGTTTTGTTACTAAGCTGTTTTTAAGCAAGCTTTATTTAGATTTTAAATTGCTACATTCAGAATTAAGAAACCTTCGGAAATTGCAAAGTAAAAGTCGTATTCACTCCAGGTGTTGAACTTACGCTTAACTTCCCTTTGTGCAGCTGCATAATTTGTCTTGAAAGCGCTAGTCCAATCCCGGAACCTTGCTTTTTGGTAGTGAAAAATGGAATGAAAATGCGGTCTAAAGCTTCTGGCACTATGCCTTCTCCATTATCTTCAATATTGATATAATAAAAGTTTTGCGTGGTGATTATGGTGATGCTGATAGTAGGTTTTTCCGTCTCTGAAAGTGCCTCCATGGCATTTTTCAGTAGGTTAATGAATATCAACTGCAGTTGTTCTTCATCTGCCCATAAGCTAATATCATTTTCCGGTAGGTTTAATTTCAATTCTATTTTATAATGATTTAAATCCTCCTGAAGCAATTTTTGAACATATAAAAGCAGCTGCCTGGCCGATATTTTTTCAAATTTTGGCGCTGGAATATTGGTGTAATCTCGATAGGCATTGATAAAATTAATCAAACCTCTACTTCTATTTTCTATGGTTTTCAAGCCGAGTTGTAAATCTTCATGAGCCTCAAAAGGCATGGTAAATGAATCTGAATGCTTGATTAAGTCTTCTTCCATTATGTCATTCATAGAGTTCACCAAAGAAGCAATAGGAGTAATGGAGTTCATGATTTCATGCCTTAGTACTTTGGTGAGGTTTTGCCAGGCATAAAGCTCATTTTGTTGCAATTCTGAATAAATATTATGCATGGTCACAATTTTCCAGTCTTTGGTGCCCAAGCGAAGAATAGTGCTGTTAAGGGAAAGTTTAATGTCGCTATTGACGTTAATTAAATCACTTTTTCCCGGCTTTAAGTTGATAAGTTTATCATAAATCGCAGGCTGACTTCTTTTTATATCCGATAAATTCCTGATCTGGGGAGTCAAAAGAAGTTTTTTGGACATGCTATTGAGAATACCAATTTCACCGGAAGCATCAAAGCTAATGATACCCGTCTGAATGTTTTGCAAAATGGTGGAAAGCATGATGAGATTTTGCTCTTTCTCAGCTCTGGTATTTCTGAAAACTTCCAATACTTCATTAAAAGCATGATTTAACTCTTTGAATGATTTTCCCATCTTATTATCGGTGGAAAATCCGGAAGAGAAATCAGAATATTTAACAGATTCTAAAAAGCGAATTACTTTTTTGTTGATGCTGGTCACATAATGATAGAGCTCAATAAATTGAAAAAACAGCAAAATGCTCAGGACTGTCGACCCTAAATAATTAGCGCTAGTCTGAATTAAATAAGCAATAAAAGCCATCACTACAAATACGAGTAGCAGCCTTATAATTACACCAAAACTGAATTTTCTAAATATCAATTTTTATCATTTCATTTTAAGTCTATTTGTCCCCAGGCGTCTTTGACGCAAAAATAATCTCGCTAAGACGCAAAGGCGCAAAGTTTTCGCGAAGGGGAATAGTTTTATATTATGATTTGAAAAATCCCTTTTCCTCTTCTTTTTTACGTTGCGAGGTCTTAGCGCCTTTGTGTCTTGGCGAGAGTCACCTCAAGCCTTTGCCTTGTATTAGTTTTAGGTTAAGTACAAAGCTAATTTATAGCACTCCCTCTTCCCCCTTTGGGGGCTAGGGGGCTTACAACCCATATTTCTCCAATCTTCTATACAATGAAGAGCGTGTCAATCCCAGATCCTGTGCTGCCTGCGTTATATTTCCAAAGTTTTTATCCAAGGCTTTTCTGATCAATATCTTTTCGACATCCTCAATATTCAAGTGATCTAAATTTACTTTATCTGATCTTTTATTCTCCTGATCGGCAGATTGAAAAAAGAAATCTTCAGGTTGTAAAACCGATTGATTGCTTAAAATCACTGCTCTTTCAATACTATGCTGCAACTCGCGCACATTTCCTGGCCAATCGTATTTGCACATTCTGGAAAAGGCAGCATCGCTCACTTTATATATTTCTTTGTTATACTTTTTGCTGTAGTATTTAATATAATGCTCCGTTAAAAGCGGAATGTCTTCCACTCTTTCCCTTAATGCTGGTAATTTTATTTCAATGGTATTGATTCTGTAAAGTAAATCCTGACGGAATTTGCCCGACTGAATCATATCCTGAATGGGCATATTAGTGGCACTAATCAACCGGATATCAATATCGATTTCTTTATTGCTTCCTACCCTGGTGATTTTTCTGTTTTGCAATGCGGTTAACAATTTCGCTTGCTGCGGAAGGCTGATATTCCCGATTTCATCTAAAAAAAGTGTGCCATTTTGGGCGACTTCAAAACGTCCGGCTCTATCATCTTTTGCATCCGTAAAAGCCCCTTTTTTATGACCAAATAGCTCACTTTCGAATAAGCTGTCGGTAACAGCCCCTAAATCAACGGTTACAAAAACCTTGTCATCTCTTAATGAATTTCTATGAATGGCTCTGGCGACTAATTCTTTCCCCGTTCCGTTTTCCCCGGTAATGAGAACATTGGCATCAGTGCGAGATACCCTTTTGATGGTTTCAAAAACCTGCTGCATGGCAGGGCCTTCCCCAATAATATCCCTGAATCTCCTGTCGATGTCAGCTGATAATTGTCTTTGGGTTGATTCCAATTGGCTTACCTTATTACCCGCATTTTTCAGTTTTAAAGCGGCATGTAAAGTGGCTAATAGCTTTTCGTTATCCCAAGGCTTTAACACAAAATCAGTAGCGCCTTGTTTGATTACTTTCACGGCCGTGTTGACATCTCCATAAGCGGTAATGAGTACCACTACAGCGGAAGGATCAATCTCCAGAATTTTATTCAACCAATGATAGCCTTCTTGTCCCGTGCTTACGTCTCTAGTGAAATTCATGTCAAGCAAAATGATATCGTAGCTATCGTTTTGTAATAGCGTAGGAATTAAATTAGGATTGCTTTCAATGTCCACCCTTTTGAAATGCCTTTTCAAAAAAATCTTAGCAGCATTCAGAAGATCCTGATTGTCATCAATAATTAGTAGCGTACCTGCTTTTTGCTCATTCATTCTGTAAAAGTATTATTCGGTTGCAGTAATATGGTGCATTTGTCAAAAGCTATACCGTTTTGATAAATTTAATGGATTTAAAGTTGAAAAATATAAGGAATGGCTTATTAATTAATTTAAGAGGTGGTTTTGATGGAAGTAACAGATTTAAGACTTATGATGAGGTGTCCGATATCGGACGTGTCCGGTCATCAGTGGACGCCTTTTTTAACCATGGAGATACAAAAGGACAGCCAAAGGCTGTTTTCTTTTAACCACTGAGTTGCGCTAAGTTTTACACTAAGGACACGGAGGACAGCCTACCTGTCCCGTATTTATCGGGAAGGCTGTATTGAACCGCAAAGACTACTTTATGGGGAAAGGAAGGAAAACCCTAAGTATTCCTGCAGGAAGCCCAGAATTTCCCGCAGGAAGGGTCAATATTCATGCAGGAAGCCCCCTAAATGATGCAGGAAGCATCCTGACCCTTGCAGGAAACCCTCTAACTCATGCAGGAAGGGGGTAATATTCCCGCAGGACGCTCCAAATTCCCGCAGGAAGCGGAAAAATTCCGACAGGAAGCCTCCATAGTCTCGCAGGAAAGGTCTATAGTCTGACAGGAAGGCCTGTAGCCTAACAGGAAGGGCGGAAGTCCGGCAGGACGGGTAAAAGTCTGACAGGAAACCCTTTAACACTTTCCTTCCCCACCCAAAACCCCTTCATAAAATCTAAAAACCTATCTACTTTTCGATTAACTCCTGTCTTTCGAGTGCAGATTTAGTAACTAATCTGCTATATTTAATAGAGAATGTAGATCAAAGGAGTCAATATTCAATCTTTAATTTATTGTCGATGAAAAAATCTGAAAATGAAGGAGTTCAAAATTTTTTGGAAGAAATAAAATTGGTTGATTCTGACAAATCAATTATGCTCATTGAAATACGTGACATCATTTTAAATGCTTTCCCAAAAACAAAAGAAAAGGTCATGTATGGAGGACTTGTATTCTTTCTTAATGACGAAATGTTTAGCGGAGTATTCTTAAACAAGAAGCATGTCACCCTTGAATTTTCAACAGGATACTTAATGGAAGATCCTAAGAAAGCTCTTGAAGGAAGAGGCAAATACCGAAGACATCTGAAAATATTGAGTTCTGAGGACATTCTAAACAAAGAAGTTTCCTTTTTTGTGAAACAAGCAGTATAAATTGAATCCAAAATCCACCTCCGTACCTTCCATACCCAAAGGTTCATGAAATAATCTATAAATTTATTTACATAGCTAGAATAGAACTAACACGCCCAACTTCCGAGGAACTCGGAAAAGCGGGAGGGAGGAAAGTTTAGCGGGCCAGCGTTGGCATCGCGCGTGGAAGCATTAAACTTTCTTGATTTTTTCTATCTTTTTTATCAAGAAAAAAGATTAAAGAAGCAACTGGAAAATTCAGATATATAGCAATAAAGATTCAAAAAAGCTCAAAAGCCAATCTGCAAAGCCAAAACCCTTTAAAAACCATTAGCATTTCCCTTCCCCCCACCAAAAACCCCCTTACTTTTCGATTAACTCCTGTATTTTTAGGATGTATTTTATAATTAATCGGCTATATTTATCCTTCAAGTTCATCAGCAACCAAAACCTGTAAATATTCAATCTTTCATTTTTTGGTTAATGAGGACAGGATAGCTGATATAATAATATAGTTGTTATATCAGGTGTTTTAGGATAGTGACTATTTTATGTCATTAATTATTTTAGCATCAATTAAACGTTGAATGAAATTCACAGATAATATCAAGCGATTAAACAAGGCAATAGAACCCTACTATCTTCTGATTACAATGTTGATATTTTTTTTAGTTGGATTTATATCAATTGCAAAGCTTATTTTTTCTTCTCCAGATTTGTTGGTTACTGTATCGAAAGAGAATATTAATTATCCATCTTCTATCAATGAAGATTATTCCGATTTATTCAAGTTTATTCAAGATTCTACCGATAACGAGAACATTCAATATATCTCTATGAATGTGTATAGCTATCTAAATAAAACTAAACACCAATGGGTCTTAGATATCAATAATAATTCTTCTAAAACAATCAAAGCAATTAATGTAAGATTGTCAAATGTTACAAATTTAACTTCATGGGGTGTAAGTTCCTCATACCTTTTGAATGATGAAAGAAAAAGGTTGATGAATAACATCATTCATCAGGATGCTAGTGGAATTGTGTATTTTAAAGATGCTGTAGACTTACCCCCAAAGGCTAATTTGAAAATATATTTATGGGGTGAATTCAATAATTATGATTGGATCGAATCTATACACATTGACCATGAAAATGGCACTGCCAAATTAGAATACCCAGAAAGCTTTTATGGATACCGAGTAGTAGTCGCAAACTACTTTTTTGAGATTTTCATCTTTCTGATTCTCACATTTTCTCTAATTTATTACCTCCAAATCAATAATTATGTTACTTCTAAAGAGGACAGCAGCAACGATAATTGATATTGCAATATTTGGAGGGTTCATTCTACTACTACATCCCCTGTTTTTGAATTTTCAAATTAATCTAGAGTCGAAGTATTTTTTATTCATCTCATATTGTTTTGCGTTCATTTTCCCGATTCTGTTCGTACGCTCAACAATTGGATTAAAGCTTCTCAAGGTTGAAGTAAACAGTAAAAGAAAACTTTTATCTAAGTTCATAATTTATTACCTGTTATTCTCAGGAATGATTATCACATTTTACAAGATTCTAAATGAATTAATTGGAAGCAGTATTCTGAATCATTCTCTCCTGTCCTTTGGAATAATTTTTTTCATTTTGCTTTTATTACTGTCGTTTATATCGATATTATTGTTTCTTGGATCATTTGGAAAATACAACCTATTTGATTTATTTCTTAAATTGATCTATGATAAACATGAATATTTAATAAACAATACTCTGATACTTTGCATATGGTTGACAGTAAGTTTTTCTTCTGTCACTTTATTAATGATAATTGACAAAAGTGGTGTAAAGAGCTTTTATGAATTCTTTTTAAGCCCGGATAAAACGTACTCTGTGAATGAATATTTTCCACGTGATAAATTTGATAATTTCTCCTTCAAAGAATTGGTGAAAAGTGAGAGCTCAAATGAAATCTTATCCTTTTCGAACCCAGAATCATTTATATCTGATATCTTTTTAACTCAAAAGACAATTTATTCAGCAATCAACAAGTCAACATTTGAATCCGCTAAAAGGCGATATGAGCTATGTCTTAATTTGCTCGTTTCCAGTATAGATAACGATATTTGGGCCAACAAATTTGGAGATACAGATCAAACTAAGTTTGTTCTGATATACAATGAACAACATACATTTTTTACAAATACCACCTACGTATATGAGTATTTCTATGACAATAAGAATCCAAAGCACTCGATTTATGGTGGTGTAAACCTCGACTCTCTTATTTCACAAATCAAAATCCACTGGGTCAATTCAAATGATAAAGAACTCGAATCGATTGCTGCACGCTTGGGTCTCAAAATTGAAAAATTATTGGAAAGAGCTGATTCAACGGGAACAATATCTTTAACTGATGAAGAAATTGAAATTCTAAGTTCACAACCGGTAACAACAGAATCAAGTGATCCATTCTATCTAACAATTAAAGGCTTTGAAGAGGTTGAACCTTATGGGATGGTATCCTTTACCATTCCTAAACGCTCACATCATTATATCGAAGTTGGAGGCAATTTATATTTCAACGATAAACTTTATGAAGCAATTGCATACCGAAATGCATTGCTTCAAAATATTAAAAGTTGGGAATAAATGCCCTAAGATTAATGAAAGAAGCCTCAATAATGACACAGGACACTCAAAAGCGACTCAGTAAGCAATTATATAGGTTAAAGATTTTTTTAGACTTTCTAAAGATTGCTTTTCGAATCTAAAAAATCGCATACTTTTCGATTAACATAAGAATTTACAGGATGTATTTTATAGTGATTCATTTATATTTACACTGCAAGTTCATAAGCAACCAAACTCTGATTTAATTTCAATTTTCTCAGGATGTGTTGTTAGTAGGAAAGTTATAATGGCAATTAAGTTAATTCTAAATTGGGATACATATATGATGATTTTTGTTTTGGTATCCAATTGATGTATGCAAGTTTAAAGATCAATCCCTTAGAGGAAAAAGGTATAAAATGATAAATTCAGGCTACGAAATAGACTTCATCCCTGTTGATAGCGGGAAAAAAAATGGTGATGCAATTTCAATTCGCATTACAGAAAATAATATTACAAAAATTTATGTAATAGATGGTGGAACAAAGACATCAGGTCAAACTTTAGTTGATCATATAAAAACATATTATGGGACAAATAGAGTTGACTACCTTATCAATACACATCCAGATTTAGACCATATTTCAGGTCTAACAATAGTTATGGAACAACTTGATGTTCGTGAGTTGTGGATGCACAAGCCTTGGGAACACTCTCACGAAATTATTAATGATATAATTGACAATAGAGTTACGGTAAATAGTTTAACCAAACGACTTCAAAATTCTTTGAAAATTGCCAAACAAATAGAACAAATGGCAATTGAAAAAGGAATACCTGTTAATGAGCCTTTTCAAGGACAAAATATAGGTCACTTTCATGTCCTATCTCCTGATCCAGATTGGTATAATGAATTGATTATGGGCTTTAATAATATGCCCGCATCAGAGAAAACAACAGTTATTGGTGAAGCTGTAAAACAGTTTACAGACACAATTAGAACAGTTGTTGAAAATTGGAATATTGAAACTTTAAGTGAAGATGGTTTAACATCAGATAAAAATGAAAGTAGTGTTGTATTGTTTGGAAGACTTCCGAATAGCTTTGATGTATTACTGACAGCTGATGCAGGTCTGATTAGCTTGAATAAAGCGTATAATTATGCCTTATCCAAAAATCTTGACTTAAGAATTTGTAAATTTATTCAAATGCCACATCATGGAAGCAGAAGAAATGTTTCTCCTTCTCTTTTGAATAAAATATTGGGGCCTAAATTACCAGTAAACTCCCAACCTGTAAAAACAGCTTATGTAAATACATCAAAAGATTGTCCAGAACATCCTAAAAAGTCTGTTTCTAACGCATTTTTTAGACGTGGGGTTGAAGTTATTAGTACAAATGGGAAAACAATATGCAGACGTTGGGGATATCCGTCTAGAAATGGCTGGGGAGCTCTTACTCCACTACCGTTTTTTAATCAAGTAGAAGAATAATATATGAAAGACTTACTTCAAAAATTATCAACATATAATATCTTCAATTACTTGCTCCCAGGTATTGTATTTGTTGCTTTATTAAGATATTTTTCATCATTTGACCTTATTATTGATGAAATAATAATTGGCGGATTTTTATATTACTTTATTGGAATGATTATAAGTAGAGTGGGGTCTCTTTTGATCGAACCAATTTTAAAGAAGTCAAAAATTGTAAAGTTTTCAGAGTACTCAAAATTTGTATCAGCATCCAAAAAGGATGAAAAAATTGAACTCTTTTCAGAAATAAATAATATGTATCGAACATTTATTTCAATGATGCTTATTCTAATTTTAATTGTAATCTATGACAACATTTCCTATTTGGTTACTCTCGATTACACTTTTAAATCTACTCTAGTACTTTTAGCTTTAATTATATTGTTCCTACTTTCTTATAGAAAACAAACTGAATACATAAATAAGAGGATAGAAGCGCAGAATGATAAGGAATAAAAACCAAAAATTATAAATACATACCTTTAAGTGGAGGTTTAGTAGTTAAATCTATCTTTGTGACTCTGTCAATGTTTGACTTATCTGACATTAAAGCGCTATAAAATCGCCATCTTAGGATAGTGTTGTGTTTCATAAATTAATTAAAATAAAATGGAAAAAGTCCAATATGGTGATGTTAACAGATTTCTAGTTTCGATTGGTCTAATTCTGATAATCTTATCACTATTATTACCTTTCTTTTATCTGCAAGAAGATTTTGGACTTTATCTTGAACAAGAAACAATTGATGCTTTTAACCCCATTGTTAAAGAATCAATTGAGCAAAAGCTAAATATAGTTACCGAGATTCAAAATAATCTCTTATGTGTTTCCATTTTCATACTACTTTTAGGTACAACCTTTTTCGTCATCGGGTTATTAAATTGGATTAAAAGACAAAAAAAGACAGATGAAAAAGAAGATTTAGAGACTGAGAAGTTAAGACTTGAAATTGATAAATTAACGCCTGAAGAAAGACGTGAAAAAGCAGAAGATGAAGTAACTACAAATGAATATAATGAATATAAAGAAGAACAGAAGCATGTTAATTCAACTCAGAAAGAAGTTAAAGAGACTGTCATAAACAATTATTTAGCTGTTGAGGAAAAGTTAATTCAGGTATTTAGAAATTATAAATCAAAGAATTTCCATATATTTGATAATGTTCGAATAGCAGATAGGTATCCAATTGATATTTTGCTTGAAGCAAAAGAAAGAGGTTTTTCAGACAGAATAGTTGAAGTCAAATATGCAAACAAGTATATCTCAAAATCAGTATTGGATTCTGCAATAAAACAGCTTAGCCAATACTCTCGGTTTTATACAAAGTTCTATAGTAAAAATGTTGTGCCTGTTCTATTATTTGTTTATTCCGATAAGGCTGAAGTTAAAGAAAGTGACTTAGAATTACTCAGGTATAGAATAAGGTCGTTTTCAGACATGTCTGCATCGAAAACAATGAAACGTCTTCAAGTTTATTTCATTAAAGAGTCCGACATTGATAAATTTGATGTAAAGTCTATCCTAAAAAAATAAACACTTTAGAATAAAGCACCTTTTTATAAACCTAATTGATGCCTATTCCAGCCATCCGCATGGTGGTTGGCTAAAATAGCTTTAACCTCTGCAATCAACCTCACCAATATCCACAATTTTCCCTATCTTATATTAATAATTCAAGCCGTCCGCTATCGGACGTTTGCGTGCTTTTATGAACGCATAGCAATAGCGAAGTATTCCTTTAAATACTAATGAGGGCACTTTTACTATACTTGGCACAGAGTTGGTAAAAGTGTATTTGCATTATTATAAATTTCAATGGATAAGAAAATAGTACAAAAAAAGTGGACGGGCAAAAGGTTAGTTTTGATAGGCTTGGGAATTCTCATTTTAAGCCTGATTGTTTACCAATTGCTTTTTGCAGATAACCGCTCTACACTCAATGTTAATAAAGATAGACTGAGCATAGGCACCGTGAAGATGGGCGAGTTCAAAGATTTTATTCCGGTTACGGGCAATGTAGAACCAGGAGAAACTTTCTATTTGGATGCCATTGAAGGCGGAATTATAGCCGAAATTGTGCGGGAGTCCGGAGCCATAGTGGAAAAAGGCGATACCATTCTAACGCTAACCAATTCCAATTTGCAGTTGGAGGTAATGCAAAGGGAAACGCAACTATATGAGCAAATCAATAATCTTAGACAAACCCGCTTACTGCTTGATCAAAATGATTTAAGTCAGCAAGCACAGTTAGCCGAAATTGACTACCAATTGAATTTATTAAAGCCACAATATATCCGCTTCAAAAGTCTTTTTGAGCAAAAACTGATTTCCGAAAGAGAATTTGAGGAGGTAAGAGAGAATTATGAATATAATGTAAAGCGCAAGCAGTTGACCTATAGAAGTTATAAGAATGATTCCGTTGCTCGTGTTTTTCAATTAAGACAATTGAGCAATTCTGAAGCTAGAATGCAGAGAAGTTTGGATGCAGTCGGCAAGATATTAAATAACCTGACTTTGAAAGCTTCCAGAGATGGACAGCTGGCTACTCCACAATTAGAAGTGGGACAATCGGTAGTTTCCGGTCAGCGCTTAGGGCAAATTGATGTGATGAACAATTACAAAATCAGGGTCGGCATAGATGAGCTCTACTTACCAAGAGTAGATGTCGGACAAAAAGGAAGCTTTACCTTTTCAGGAGGAGAATATAATCTCGTCATCAATAAAATTTACCCGACTATCAGTAATGGTAGATTTGAAGTGGATATGGTCTTTGAAGGCGATAGTCCAGAAGGCATTAGAAGAGGACAAACGGTGAGAATCAAATTGGAATTAGGCGCCACAGAAGAGACTTTATTATTGCCGGTAGGTGGTTTTTATAAAGATACGGGCGGAAATTGGGCCTATGTAATCAATCCAGCCAATAAAGATGAAGCCGTAAAACAGCCAATAAGGTTGGGTAGAAAAAATATAGATTATTACGAAGTACTGGAAGGCTTAGCAGCTGGCGATCAGGTGATTGTATCGGGCTATGAGAATTATGGGGATAATGAGAAGCTGAGTTTGGAGTAGGAAGTTGGGAGTTGGGAGCTCGAAGTTGGAAGTAGCACCTAGGTCAGTACCGAAGGTCAGACCGGAGATAGCTTGAAGTTGGAAGTTAGAAGATGGAAGTGTGATTGAGATAAATAGAAATTAAATTGAAATAAGGTTGAAATAAAGGGGAATAGGGGTTGAGGTTTATGTTAACTAAGTTAAAACACCCCCCAACCCCCCTCAAGGGGGGAGCCCGCAACGATTTAGATAACTGCTTATAATTGCACTTTATCAAGCTTTAAATTTAAAGAGTAAGGAAATGGTAGTAAAGATTGCTGTTTTATGCTTATTTAAATCGAAGAGACTATCCCCTTGAGGGGATCATAGGGGTGTTATTTTTGGCAGGACTAGTGAAAAACAAAATGAAATTAAGAAATAGATTATATTAATAAATTAAAAACAATAGACATGGCAACTTCATAACTCGGCAACATGCCAACATGAAAACTTGCCAACCTGATAACTTGTAAACTTAAAAAAAATATGGATCATGTAATTAAAACGGTTGATTTAACGAAGCTTTATACTACTGAAGAGGTGGAAACCACAGCTTTGAATAATATTAACATCGAAATCAAGAAAGGCGAATTTGTCGCTATAATGGGTCCTTCGGGTTGTGGGAAATCTACTTTGCTCAATATTTTGGGCTTGTTGGATAACCCTAATTCAGGAGAATACCATTTTGTGGATCATGAAGTGGCTAAATATTCGGAACGCCAGCGTGCTCAGCTTAGAAAAGGCTCTATCGGATTCGTTTTCCAAAGCTTTAACCTGATTGACGAGCTGACGGTATTTGAAAATGTAGAGCTGCCATTGCTTTATATGAAAGTGCCTTCTGCCGAGCGAAAAACAATGGTAGAAGAAGTACTGACCCGCATGAATATTATGCACAGACGCAATCACTTTCCGCAGCAATTATCCGGTGGACAGCAGCAAAGGGTGGCCATTTCCAGAGCAATAGTAGCCAAGCCAGATGTAATCCTGGCCGATGAGCCAACCGGTAATTTGGATTCAGCCAATGGTGAGGAAGTAATGAAATTATTGGAGCAATTGAATAATGAAGGCACCACCATCGTAATGGTAACGCACTCCCCACATGATTCCAATTATGCACACAGAGTCATCAATTTATTTGACGGCCAAGTAGTGACAGAAAATATCAGAGAACAATTTCATGTGTGAGATTTAGTGATCTGATTTCAATAAAATAATTCTTTAAATCACTCTTCGATGCTAAAAAACTATATAAAAATCGCCTTTAGAAACTTATTAAAATATAAGCTTTATTCAACAATTAACCTCATCGGCCTATCTGTAGGTCTAGGAATAAGTATCCTGATATTTTTATTTGTTCAACATGAAAATTCCTTTGATGATTTTCATGTTAAAAAAGATAGGATCGTGCGTGGTTTATGGGAATCAGGAGAAGAAGGAAATGTAGGCACTTCTGCAAGTACACCAATGGCTTTCCCTACTACTATAAGAGCAAAATTCGATGGGGTAGAAAAAGCAACGCATTATGTGAATACTGGGGCTTTAACCAAAATTGAAGGCGGACAAAGTATAGATCAACAGCTCCATGTTGTAAGTGCTGATTTCCTGGATATTTTTTCTTTTGAATCATTGAAAGGAGAAAACAATCCTTTCTTAAATGAAGAGGATGCATCACAAATCGTGATCACCAAAAAAGTAGCAGAAAGGTATTTTGGTACTACAGATGCTCTTGGAAAAACATTGCTTATTCAATTAGGATTAGCCTATCAGCCTTTTATAGTAAAATCTGTGCTGGCAAACCCTCCGTCCAATTCAAGCCTTGATTTTGAAATTTTATTACCCGAAGCCACCTTAAAAACGATCATAGGAGAGGATTACCAGGACAGATGGCACAATACCTATGGTGGAAGTTTTATTCTACTGGCAGAGGGAAGTAGTATTTCTGATTTGGAAGCTGGTTTTGCTTCCTTGGTCCGTGAAATAGTGGAAAGAGATGAAGAGGAAGATGTATATAATTTGCATTTGCAATCCCTTGAGGAAATTCATCTCGACAGCAGCATTGAAACCAGTACAGTAGTTGCTACTAATCCTAAGCTTTTGTGGATTCTCTCTGGAATTGCAGTGCTGATTCTATTGATTGCTTGTATTAATTTCACCACCTTATCGATAGGCAGGTCAGCAACCAGAGCTAAGGAAGTAGGCGTTCGAAAAACAATGGGCGCTGCCTATAAACAGCTTTTTGGTCAATTTATGACGGAATCAATGCTCATGACTTTTGCGGCTGCCATAGTGGGTATTGTACTTGCGAATTTATTCCTTCCTGTTTTTAATAATCTTTTTGAAAAATCACTAGAGATAATTTTTAGTCCGGTGCAACTGGCTATTATCCTAGCTCTGCTCATTTTGATTACTTTCATAGCAGGAGCATATCCGGCTTTGTTTCTTTCACAATTGCGTCCAATTGCAGTGTTGAAGAGTAGTTTAAACCTTAATTTCGGTAAGCAAGGGCTGCGAAAATTCCTTTTAGGATTTCAGCTTTTCCTTTCACTTTTCTTACTGGCTTGTACACTTATTATGTACAAGCAAATGAAGGAAATCAACCAATTTAATTTGGGCTTTACCAAAGATAATATTCTGATGGTGGAAGTACCCGCAATTCCTGATCAGAGTATCATTAAAATTATTGATCAGAGTTTTAAAAAAGCGGATCGATATAAAAAAGTGATTCAGCAAAATGCTCAAATTGAAAGTGCTGCCATTGCGAATGCAACTTACGGAAACGAAACTTGGTGGGAAGGTGGTTTTCCTGACAAAACAGGGGAAATGCAATACTTCAAATTCAGTTTTGTAGGAGCTGAATATGCAGATATTCTGGATTTGGAATTTGTAACGGGAAGAAATTTTTCAGCTGATATTCCTTCAGATAGCAGTGCTGTCATTATTAATGAAGCTTTTGCCCAACTTATGAAAATGGAAAATCCGCTTCAAGAGCAAATCCATTCTGCCAAGGGGGAAGGATTTAAAAACAATAGGATTATTGGTGTGATGAAGGATTTTCACCATGCGGCACTTTATGATAAAATAGAACCTGTGATGATTGCTTTAAATCCTCAAGCCATTTTCTCGGGTATCAATTCCCTGAATATTTCAGGAGGGACAAATCCTACGGTTTACGTAAAAGCTGCCTCTGATGATTTCCAGGCTGTATTATCAACTCTGAAGAGCGAATGGGTGAAGTTATATCCTGAGGAACCGTTTAATTTCTCATTTTTAGATGAGGTAGTGCAAAGACAGTATCTAGCCGATCAACAGCTAGGTAAGATGGTTGGGATAGCCTCTTTGGTTGCCATTTTCATAGCTGCAATGGGCTTATTCGCACTTGCCTCACTTTCAATTACTGGCAGGATGAAAGAGATTGGTATCCGAAAAGTGATGGGTGCTTCTGCTTATAATATTTCATTAATGTTTAATAAAGAATTTCTCAAAATCACATTTATAGGAATTGTGCTGGCGATGCCGGTAAGTTATTGGTTAATGAGTAAATGGCTGGATCAGTTTGAGATGCAATCAGCACCAGGTTTTGGGGTGTTCCTTATTACAATTTCCCTTGGGATAGCTTTTACTGTAATTATCGTCTCATTTCAGACTATAAAAGCAGGCTTAATGAACCCGGTTAAAAGTTTGAAGGAAGAATAATAAAATTTGATGTTGCCACTACTTAAAGACTAAGAAAATGTTTAAAAACTATCTAAAAATCGCCTGGAGGAATCTTATGAAAAATAAGCTCTACTCCATTATCAATATTACCGGTTTATCAGTGGGAGTGGCCTGTAGTTTGCTCATATTTTTATACGTTTCAAATGAACTTTCTTATGATGAATTTCATGAAAACAGCATTTTTAGAGCGACTAGAGATTTAAGAATTGGTGACAATGAAGCTAGTTATCCATTTACACCAGCTCCTTTAGCGGCTGTTTTGAACAACGAAATACCAGAAGTAAATCAGGCTTTAAGAATCAGAACAGTAGGATCTTACCTAGTGAAACGTGCAGATTCTGATGAATCCTTTAAAGAAGAAGGATTGATGTTTGCAGATTCCGGGTTTTTTAAGGTTTTTAGTTTTCCGCTTTTAGAAGGTAACCCAGAACGTCAGTTTAAAGAACCTAATACCATTGCGATAAGTAATCGAATCGCCAAGAAGTACTTCCCTAATCAAAGTGCTATTAATAAATCATTGGTGTTAGACGGAGAAGATACTTACAAGATTACAGGAGTTTTTGAAGACATTCCTACAAATTCTCATTTCCAAGCTAATTTTTTAATGTCAATGGCCAATCTTAGCAGGGCAGAAAACACTTCCTTTACAAGTAATAATTTTTACACCTATTTTACTGTAGACGATAATGTTGATCCTAATGTGTTACAGACAAAGATTAATGAGGCGGTAAATGTGTATTTGGAACCGCAAATCATGAAATTTATGGGAAAAAGCTTGAAAGAGCTTGAAGCCTTAGGGAACTATTATGTGATAGAAATTCAATCGCTAAAAGATATTTATCTGAATTCTGATTTTACGGTTGACATCGGCCTGATGGGTAACAAAGACTACATTTATCTATTTTCAGCTATCGCTATTTTTATCATCATTTTAGCATGCATTAATTTCATGAATTTATCTACGGCTCGCTCAGCCAATCGCTCCAAGGAAGTTGGCGTAAGGAAAGCTTTAGGCTCCAGAAAATCGAATTTGATTAGACAATTTCTGGTGGAATCAATCCTGGTGAGTTTAATATCAATTCTTGCAGGGATTCTCTTGGTGATCATGGTATTGCCGATGTTCAATACCATTACCGGCAAGGTTTTAATAATGCCTGATTACAACTTCATTTTTATTGGGAGTATAGTTATAGGAGCTTTTTTTGTGGGCATACTTGCCGGAATTTATCCAGCCTTTTATTTAAGCTCCTTTAAACCTGTTGAAACACTAAAAGGAAAAGTTTCTTTAGGGGCTGGTAATTCATTTATTAGAAGTGGCTTAGTCGTATTTCAATTTTTCATTAGTATTCTTTTAATTATTGGAACCATCGCGATATATCAACAAATAAATTTTATTCAAAATAAGGAGCTGGGCTTTAAAAAAGAGCGAGTCTTACTGGTAAATGATGCTTATATGCTTAATGAACAACGGCAGGCATTTAAGGAAGAAGTCCGAAAAATCCCGGATGTTAGTCAGGCTTCTTACAGTGGATTTTTACCAGTGAGTGGATATAACCGAAGTGATAATACGTACTGGCGTGAAGGAGAACAGCCTACTGAAGATAATCTAGTTGGTACTCAAATTTGGTCTGTAGATCATGATTATTTGAAAACCTATCAAATGGAATTAGTATGGGGACGAGATTTCAAGCCTAATCTTGCATCCGATTCCTCTGCTGTGATTATTAATGAAGCAGCTTTTCGAGCTTTTGGCTTTGAGGATATGAATGGAGATAATTATATTCAAACCAATGCATTTGATCAAGAAACTGGCGAGTTTTCAAGTGAGATGTTTAATAAATACAAAGTGCTAGGAGTCGTTAAGGACTTTCATTACGAATCACTAAAAAATGATATTGGACCATTGGCTTTCCAATTAAATGACAACAGCAGTGTACTGGCTGTTCAACTGGAAACTGATAATATTCAATCTTCTATACAAGCTATTGAGGGATTATGGAAGCAGTTTGCCTCTAGCTTACCATTTAATTATAATTTTCTAGATGCGGAGTTTGACAGCATGTATAATTCCGAAATACGACTAAGTAAAATCTTTACTGTTTTTGCAGGTCTCGCGATTATGATTGGTTGCCTAGGTTTGTTCGCATTAGCCTCTTTTATGGCCGAGCAAAGAACAAAAGAAATAGGCATACGAAAGGTGCTTGGTGCCAGCGTCAATAGTATTGTTCTAATGCTTTCTAAGCAATTCTCCAAGCTGGTATTGATAGCATTTCTTATTGCGGTCCCGCTAGCATGGTGGGGTATTTCAAGCTGGTTGGAAGGTTATGAATACAGAATTTCTATCGGCTGGGAGTTATTTGCGCTATCCGGAGTGGCTGCATTTGTTATAGCTTGGATAACAGTTGCCTATCATTCCATTAAGGTGGCAGTGAGTAATCCGGTAGATTCCTTGAAAAGTGAGTAAATCTTAATCAATTATAGATCATGTTTAAAAACTACCTCAAAATCTTCTTCAGACAACTTTTTAAAAATAAAGCCTATTCATTAATCAATATTGGAGGCTTGTCGATAGGTATAGCAGCGGTCTTATTGATCATGTCATATGTGCAATTTGAGCAAAGTTATGATGCTGATTTAACTGATGCTGACCAGATTTATAGATTAAATCTAAGTTCTTCCTCTGGGGATCAGATAAGCGAACAAAGTGCTCGAACTGCCCCAGCCATGGGGCAATTGGCTTTGGATGAAGTCCCGGCTGTAGAAGCTTTTAGCCGTGTTGTGATCATGGGAGAGGTAATTGCTGGTCTGGATGAAGAATTTATTCGAGAGGAACATATTTTCCTGACTGATGCTCAATATTTTGATTTTTTTGATTTGAAGATAAAGCAAGGGGATTTAGGTAAAATGAATTCTCCTTTAAAAGCCATGCTTTCTGAATCTACTGCTGAAAAGATATATGGGAAGGAAGATCCGACTGGAAAAGTATTGGAAATCAACAGTACCAATTTTGACGGAACTGTAGAGTTCGAAGTGGCAGGAGTTTTTGAATCTACTCCAATGAATAGACATTTAAGACCCCAGATTTTGGTTTCTTATGCTACGTTACATCATTTTATAGGCAAGCAAATTGATCAGTCTTTTGATTGGCAAAATATGTACACCTATTTGAAAGTGAATGAAAATGCCAATATAAGTGAAGCGCAATCTCAATTAAATAAGGGGTTGCAAACTCGGCATGGAGAAGCATTAAAAGCTGCGGGAAGCGAATGGGAACTTAGTTTACAGTCCGTAGAACAAATCCATACTACTACTCAATATGCAGGAGAGTACAATACTGGAATAGACGGAAGCAAGCTAAAATATTTCGTCTGGATTGGGGCTTTTGTATTGTTGATGGTTTACCTCAATAGCATTAATATTACCAATGCGCGAGCAATAAACAGAGCCAAGGAAATTGGCGTGAGAAAAGTGACTGGTGGGAATAAAAAACAGCTTTTCTTACAGTTTATGCTAGAATCATTATTCATCAACTTGATTGCTGTTTCAATTGCCGCAATTATAATAATACTCACTGGTCATCTCATTGTGGAAAGCTTGAGCCTTAATTTACCTGATGCTGCATTTGGAATTCACCAGCTATATGGCCCTCTATTGATCTTATGGATATTTGGGACATTGATTTCCGGTATATATCCAGCTACTATATTGACATCCTTTTCTCCTTCTGTGGTATTGAAAGGAAGACTCACTTTTAAATTAAAAAACACTTTTGCCAGACCTCTTTTAATATCGCAATTGGTGTTTTGCTTAGTGATTCTTTCCGGAATACTAACCGTTTCCTATCAGCTAAATCACATGAGGACGCAGGAGTTAGGGATTTCTTTGAATGATAAATTGGTGGTTCGTTCTCCTATGCTTTTTGTGGAAGGTAGCGGAAATTATCAAGAACAAATGAATAATGAGTTTAGCAGAATTGACGGGGTTAAAGCAATAGCAGCGACTAATGAAATTCCGGGTAATGAAGTTTATTGGAGAACTGATAATGTACATATTGAAGGGCAGGAAAAAAGTGGTGCTATGTACAGCATACTTAATGTGGGGCGAAATTATTTTGAAACATTTGACATCGCTTTAAAAGCCGGAAGGTATTTTAATAGTGCTCTAGAAACAGGAAGTGAAGCTATTATCAATGAAAAAGCACTCCAGAATTTGGGTTTTGATAAAGCGGAAGATGCAATTGGTGAACAGCTTTTTAGCAACGGTAATGCGGTGCCTATAGTGGGTGTTGTGGACAATTACAGACAGCAAGGTGTGAATAATCAAATTAATCCAATGGTATTGAATTACTCTTCTGGCGACTTGAATTATTATATTTTGGATATAACTACAGGAGAAACTGAGGAGGTTTTAACAAAAGTTGCCGATTCATTTAATAGCCTGTTTCCGGCCTCGCCTTTCGAATATTACTTTTTGGATGAACATTTTGATAAGCAATATAAAAGCGAGCTACAGTTTGTTAAATTATTTAGCCTGGCTGCAATAGTCGCCATTTTCATAGCAATTATGGGCATTGTGGGCGTCACTACTCAATTGATGATTCAGAGAAATAAAGAGATCAGCATTCGCAAAATTATGGGTGCTTCATTTAAAGATGTTTTAACTCTGGTTTCTCGAGAATATTTGATTTGGTTAAGCATTTGCTTTGCTGTCGGTATTCCATTGTCCTATTATTTGTTTTCAAGTTGGCTAGATAATTTTTTAGTCAGAATTGAGCTTGGCTGGTGGTTTTATTTAATTCCTTCCATAATCATTGCGATCATTTTTGTGACTTCAACAATTTTTCAAACAGTGAAAGCAGCTTGGGTCAATCCGGCTGACACATTAAATGATGAGTAAACAAAAAATTCAACACACTTAATAACATGAAATAATACTTTAAATCCGTAAAGATGCTACTAAACTACCTTAAAATTGCCCTGCGTAATATCAAGCGCCACAGCCTGCGCTCTTTTATTCATGTGATAGGCTTATCCATTGGAATTGCGGCTTGTTTTGTCATCTATAATTTAGTGACTTATGAGTATAGCTTTGATCAATTTCATCCTGAAAAGGAGAAAATTCATAGAATTATGAGTGTTACGGGCAATGCAGAAGAGCAATGGCCTAATTCCGGTACGCATTTCCCTTTGGCAGAAGCGGTAAGAAATGAATTGCCTGTAGCCACGGAGGTAAACCATTTTTATACCAGCAACTCTATTATGGTAGGCTCTGTAGATGGTGAAAAGAATTATGGTAGGCAAAGAGGGATGATTTATGCTGATTCCTCATATTTCAAGATGTTTCCTTATGAATGGTTAAGCGGTAATAAAGCCACTGCTTTAAAAGACATGAATACTTTGGTGCTCACTAAAAAAGCTGTGCAGAAATATTTTGGTGATATTTCACCAAATGAGGCATTGGGCAGGGAGTTAATCTTTGCAGATACAATTCCAGCGAAAGTAACTGGGGTGGTCGCTGATTTTAAAGAAAATAGTGATTTCACTTTCACGGAATTTATTTCTATGGCTACCATTTTAAATAAAGAAAGTAGTCGAAAGGAATTTCATGTTGACAATTGGGGAAGTGTAAACTCTTCGTCTCAATTATTCATAAAAATTGATCCTAATGACTTTCAGGTAGCAGAAAAAGCACTTTTGGCAATTAGAGATAAATATATTGAACAGGATGATGATTGGAAGACTGAATTTACTTTGGAGACACTTAATGAACTCCACTTTAGTCAGCCTTACAGTACCAAAGCAGCTGATAAAAAAGTAATAAATGGACTCATTGCGATTGGCTTTTTCATTCTTTTTATTGCCTGTGTTAATTTTATTAATTTGGAAACAGCCCAAGCAAAATTGAGGGCAAAAGAGGTAGGCGTAAGAAAATCATTAGGTAGCAGTAGAAAGCAGCTGATAGCGCAATTTCTTAGCGAGACTTTTTTAATCATAGTATTAGCCATCATAATTGCCTTATTTTTAAGTGAGCTGGGTATAGCTTACTTTAAGGATTTACTACCTGAAGGCCTTAGTTTTGAGTATTGGTCGGTCAATAATGTGGTTTTTCTTGCAATAATTTCAATGGTAATTTTACTGCTTTCAGGCTTTTACCCTGCTTTACTTTTATCTGGCTATTCCCCAGTAAAGGCATTAAAAGGAGATCGCACATTTAAAAAGGGCTTTGATTTCCAATATTTTTTAAGAAAAAACCTCACCGTACTGCAGTTTACTTTATCCATTGCCTTTATCATAATTGTGATGGCGGTAAGTGGACAGATAGAATATTTATTAAAGAAGGATGTAGGTTTTAACAAAGAGGCTGTAATGTACACCTTTACAGCTTTTGATCATAACGATAAGAGAAATCAGGTATTGAAGGAAGAGCTTAAGGCACAATCTTTTGTTGAAGATGTGAGCTTGAGTAGTGAAATTTTAATTTCTCATGGGCTTTGGACTACCACTGTCAAAAAGGTGGGGGATACGACAGATTTCGAATTGAGTATTCAAATAAAAAAGGCGGATACTTCCTATATAAATTTGTATGATGTGCCGCTAATTGCAGGAAGAAACTACAGAATTGATTCTGATGAAATCTTGATAAATGAAATGGCGGTAAGCAAACTAGGTTATGAAAACCCTGCTAATGCCCTTGGTGAAAGAGTGAATTACAATCGAATGGAATTAATGATAGTAGGAGTAGTGAAAAATATCCATACGCAATCCATGTACAGTGCCATCAGACCTATGATGATTAAACCAGAAAATAATGGTTTGTATACCACCAATATTAAATTGAAATCGAATATTGATTTAGTAGCCGCCAAAGAGAAAATGCAGACAAGTTATCGTTCGATTTATCCCAATGAAAGCCATGAGTTTGAATTTTTAGACAAAACAGTGGAGAACTTTTATCAATCAGAGCTAAGGATGAAACGTGTATTAGGATTTGCAACAGCTGTGGCAATTTTGATCAGTTGCTTAGGGCTATTTGGCTTGTCTTCTTTCACAATAGCACAACGAACAAAAGAGATCAGCATTCGAAAAGTTTTGGGAGCTTCATTATCCAATATTTTAGTATTGATTACCAAAGAATACGCCTTACTGATAGGGATAGCCTTTGTGTTGTCCATCTACCCCGCCTGGTATTTTCTGAATAATTGGCTAAGCAATTTTCAATACCGAATGGAATTATCCGCATTGATTTTTATACTGGCGGGTATAATAGCCTTTGTTCTAAGCTTATTAATTGTAGGGCTACACTCGCTTAAAGCAGCTAATAGTAATCCAGCTGAAGTGCTGAAGGATGAGTGATTTGGCTTAATTGCTTTTCCAAAGTTCAGGGCTTTAGAGATTCTTAAAGAACAATGATTCCATGGTCGGTGGCACACCGACCATGAAGGCTAGAATTCGCCAGAGGCGGTAGTAATTCCCACTAGCCAGAGGCTAGCGGAAGAGGATCATTTTCCCTATCGCCATCCTCTGGATGGTGATGATTACTGGCGCCTCTGGCGCTTAATAATAAGAGAGTTTATGTTCTTTCTTTTAAATTTTCTCTATGGTTAAGTCCCCGCAGCCTTTGAAATTCAAAAAGTTAACGCAAATTTCTCTTTGCGAAAACTTTGCGGCTCTGCGTCTCCCGACTAAAGTGCGGGACAGGTTGTGCGAGATTTTTTTGCGTCAAATACGCCTGCGGACGTTTTCTATAGTAAAAAAGAAAGTAACTACCTTCTTGTATCAAATCAACCGACCGCTCACGGACATACCCACTACAATTACGAACATATAAATTACAAAAACCTTCCTATTAGCAATCTGAGACTATATTTTACACTATGGCACTTCAATTGAATAAGTACAGCAAGAATATTTTTCAATTTAAACAATCAAACCATGTTTAAACATAACCTTCTCATTATCTACCGCAATTTCAAGCGATTTAAAAGTACATTTTTCATCAACCTTTTAGGACTCTCAACCGGCATGGCTTGCGCTCTACTTATTTTCCTGTGGGTAAATGATGAGCTTTCCATAGATAAATTTCATGAAAATGATGATCAGCTTTATCAGGTTTATTTGCATCATGATGAAAAAGGAGAAATCCGTTCTGCACCACCAGTACCTGCACTTTTAGCCGATGTTTTGGAAGAAGAAGTTCCGGAAGTGCTCAGAGCAGTGGAGGATACAGATACCAATGAATTTGGAGATAGCTTTTCTTTGGCTATTGGGGAGGATAAAATGAAAGCAAGAGGAAAGTTTTCCGGTGAGGGATATTTTCAGTTGTTCTCTTTTCCATTTTTAAAAGGTAATGCCGAAACAGCTTTGACTGATAAAAGTGGTATAGTTTTAACCGAATCTTTAGCGCAAAGACTTTTTGGAACTACTGATGTTATAGGCAAAAGCTTGGAATGGCAGATCTTGAAATTTAAGGGGCAAGCCCAGGTTTCGGCTGTTATTCAAGATTTGCCAGATAATAGTACTGAGTCTTTCGAGTTTGTACTTCCTTTTTCGGTTTTTATTGATGATTTAATGGGCAAAGAACGTAATCATTGGGGTAATTATATAGCGCTTACTTATGTGCAATTGGCAGAAGGAACAGATGTGCCTCAATTGAATGAGAAAATAGCTCCACTGATAAAGAATAAAGCAGAATGGAGTAATGTTGAACCTTTTGTAAAGCAATATTCTAGTAGGTATTTGCATGGAAAATTTGAAAATGGACAGGAAGCAGGAGGCCGGATAACATATGTGCGCTTGTTCGGTATCATAGCCTTATTTGTTTTATCGATTGCTTGTATCAATTTCATGAATTTAAGCACAGCAAGGGCAGCAGGAAGATTAAAGGAAATTGGTGTAAAAAAGACTTTAGGAGCTAATCGCAAGCAATTAATTATTCAGCATCTGGGAGAATCTGTAGCCATGACAATTATTTCCTTAATTGTGGCTTATTTGCTTGTGTTATTGCTTTTACCTCAATTTAATGCCATCACGGATAAAAGCTTGAGTTTGCAATTATCTCGTAATTTACTGATAGCCACAGCAGGCATTACGCTTTTCACAGGACTTTTGGCAGGAAGCTATCCAGCACTTTATCTTTCCGGTTTTAAGCCAGTTAGCATTTTAAAGGGCAAATTGACTACTTCAACAGGCGAATTGTGGACCAGAAAAGGTCTAGTGGTTTTCCAATTTGTCATTTCTATTGTGCTTTTAGTTTCCGTTTGGATAGTTTACAAACAAATTGAATATGTTCAGAATAAAAATCTGGGGTACGAAAGACAGCAAGTAGTCAAAATCCCTATTGAAGGAACAGTAGCCGACCGTTTAGAACTTTTTATAGATCGCTTAAAAACAGTCCCAGGAGTGTTGAATGCTTCGGCAACTACGCACTCTATAGTGAAAAGTGGTGCATCTACAACTGGTGTTACTTGGCAGGGAAAAGACCCCGATAGTAATATTTTATTTGAGCAAGCCAGGGCATATTACGGCTTGATTGAAACTTTATGCATTGAAATGAAAGAGGGAAGAAGCTTTTCGGATGAATATGGAGCAGAGGAAAATAAGATTATTTTTAATGAAGCGGCCATTAAGGTAATGGGTTTAGAAGATCCAATCGGAAAAACGGTGACCATGTGGGGCAAAGAAAAGCAGATTATTGGTGTAGTGAAAGATTTTCATTTTTCTTCTTTACACGAGGAAGTTTCTCCTATGCTTTTTCATTTCGATATCAGTTTTATGCTGAGCATTTTTGCTAAGATTCAAGCCAATAGCACGGAAGAAACGCTTGCAGGAATTCAGACACTTTATAAAGACTTTAATCCGGGCTTCACTTTAAATTGCGAGTTTTTAGACGCTAATTACCAGGCTCAATATCAGGCAGAGCAAAAAGTATCTTTGCTTTCTCGCTACTTTGCCGGAATAGCAATCATTATCTCTTGTTTAGGCTTATTTGGATTGGCTGCATTTACGGCTGAGCGAAGGCAAAAAGAAATCGGAATCAGGAAAATACTAGGTGCTGGAGGCTTGCAGATTATGAAATTACTCTCTGCTGATTTCACTAAAATGGTATTTATAGCTATTGTTATTGCCTTGCCTATAAGTTTTTGGGCTGCTCAAAACTGGCTACAAGGCTTTGCCTATAGCATTGAACCTGAATGGTGGTATTTTGCAGGTGCAGGACTGATTGCACTGGTAATTGCATGGATCACCATCAGCTTTCAAACCATTAAGGCAATCCGCTTAAATCCCGCAGAAACTTTAAAGGATGAATGATTAGAAATAATAGATTTTCTGAGGTTTGAAATTAGGGAAAGGGTTAAATCTTTATACACTTTGAGAATGAGTCATAGATTTTGACATCCTATGAATGTTATTAAGTTAAGCTTTGAATCCTCCTCTTTTATTGCAATCATAAAAAATAACCTTGGTTATTTTCTTTTGTGTTCTTTTGGATCTTTGTGGTAGGAATTAGCTACCGATTGTGAATACTTACATGCCTTATTTTTTACCACAAAAGGAACAATAGAAAACAAAAGGCTTTTCGCTAAAGCGAAAAAGACTTGTTGTTATCATAATACCGATAAACTTCAAATGAGCACTACAAGGAATTGTTATTTTGCCGTCCGATTTCGGACGGTTTCTCCCGCTTTTGAACAATAACTAAAATAAAATATGCCTTTATTAGCCTTTGAAGCCATAATTTTGAAGTGGCATACAAATTGAAAAACCACATTAAAAAGTAAGATATGATCACATTAACTGATTTAGACAAATACATAAGCAATAAGTTTCAAAGGCAGTTTATCCTGAAAGGATTAAACCTCCAAATTGAAAAAGGTGAATTTGTAACCATTATGGGACCAAGCGGGGCGGGGAAGTCTTCTTTGCTGAACATCATCGGCTTATTGGATGATCTTTCTGCTGGCAGTTACCATCTTTTGGAGGAAAAAATCGAATCGCTTAGTGAGAAAAGGAAATCGGCTTTGCATAAAGAGCATTTCGGCTTCGTTTTTCAAGCTTATCACCTCATTGATGAACTGACGGTTTATGAAAATATTGAAACACCTCTGCTTTATAGAGGAGTAAAATCTTCAGAAAGGAAAAGTCTAGTAGCGGAAATGCTGGATAAATTTGGCATAGTAGCTAAAAAGGATTTGTTCCCTTCTCAGCTTTCCGGTGGACAGCAGCAAGTAGTTGGAGTGGCCAGAGCTATTATTGGTAAACCCTCTATTTTGTTGGCAGATGAACCTACAGGAAATCTTCATTCAACCCAATCCAAAGAAATTATGGAGCTTTTTCAAGAGCTTAATCGCCAGGGAACTACCATTATTCAGGTAACCCATTCTGAAGAAAATGCCAAATATGGTTCAAGAATAATTGAATTGGAAGATGGAGCCATTCTTAAAGATCTTTCGCTTAAAAATGAATTACATGTTTCGTAAAAATATACTGTTTGCCTTTCTGTTTTCCCTTTTATCTTATTCTGGTTTAACCCAAAATCAGCAAGAAAAAGTCATAAGCTTACAAGAAGCAATCGCCATAGGATTAGATAGGAATGTTGGCCTAAGACAAGCTGAGAATCAATTGATGAGCTTATCCATGGATCAGACTCAAGCTAAAATGGCCTATTTGCCTAATGTTTCCCTAAATGTTAGAGCAACCAGGCAAGTTGGACAGCAATTTCAATTGGTAGAAGATGGTTTTGAAATCAGCAATGTTCAAGCAGATAGATTATCGGGAGGACTCAGTGCCAGTTTATCTGTTTTTGAAGGCTTTAATAGGCAGAATCAAATGCGAATTACTGATCTGGAGTATAAAGCGCAATCAGAAGGAATAGAAAGAGAAAAGCAGAATGTAATTTTCTTGGTAGCCCAGCAATATCTTCAATTATTACTGGATCAGCAGCTGTTAGAGATTGCGAAAAAGAATGTTGAAAATCAAAAGAATCAATTAGATCGCATTAAAGGATTTGCCAATACAGGCTTAAGACCACAAGCTGATTTCTTCACACAAAATGCAGCCGTAAAGCAGCTGGAGCTGGAATATATAGAAGCAGAGAATACACTATTGCTAGATAAAGCACAACTTACACAGATTTTACAACTTAATCCATTGGAGGAGTATAATGTTTCTTCAGATGGTTTGATGGAATCACCTCAAAATGAAAAATTTGAACTTGCAGAATTATTTAGTCTGGCCATAGAAAATAGAGCCGACTTAAAGCAGCTGAAACTTCGAACTCAATCAGCTGATCAAAATATAGAAAGTTTGAAGTCTGGTTATTTACCTAGTCTGAGAGCATTTTATGAATACGGAACGCAATATAGCTCACTTAATACATTGAACTTTAGAGATCAATTATTGGATTTGTATCCCACCAATATTGTAGGCTTGAATTTAAACATTCCTATTTTCAATAATTACATTAACAAAGCAAGGGTAGAAAGGGCAAAAGTTAGTTTGTACAATACGCAATTAGATTTTGAAAATACGGAAAGGTTAATTTTTCAGGACGTACAAAATGCTTATCTGAATTACAATGCTGCTATTAAGCGTTTTGAAGTTAGCAATTCTGCCTTTAAAGCAGCTGAGGAAGCCTACAAAGTACAAGAAGAACGCTATAATGCAGGCATTGCTAACTTGGCGGATCTGTCTTTAGCTAATCAGGAATATGTAACAGCTTCGGCCAATAAAGAACAAGCCCGCTTCACCCTTATTTTTCAAGAAATGATATTGGAGTATCAGGTGGGGACTTTAGAAACAGAATAATAAAGTAAAATTAGATTCATTCATATCTTCAATAGAATACAATACAATTATAGTTCGATCTAAAAAAACATTCTGAATTTCAATTCAATTTTAAACTAGGATTAAATCATATTCTTATAAAGAAAATAATTTGAAAGCTAAATGCAACCTGCTTCTCATTTTATCAATCAGATGGTTAAAAAATTCTAATGGTATGAAAAATATAATATTATCAGTAATGCTATTTATTCTAGCATTGAGCAATTCTTTCGCGCAAGAAACAGTATTTAATTCCAGTAATTCTCCACCTATCCACTTGTCTCCTTTAGTGGAAATTTCTCAGATAGATGATTTAGCAGGGATTTCAATAGGTGCAGGTACTGCTATTTTTTGGGGAGACTTCTATACAGGGCTCTACTTTCTTAATCATTCAAATAAGAACCCTTCACCAGGCAATTATGACCTTCATTTTCAACATGGTGGACTTTGGGCTGGATATTTATTGAATCCTCACCAATTATTGCATTTTCAAGCAGGATTGAAAATGGGTTATGGATCTATAACTAAAGATTATATCATTGTTTCTAATAATATAGATCGTTATAGTTCTAACATCTTTATTGCTAACCCAACTATTGGAGCAGCATTGAATCTTACAAAATTTATGAAACTTGGAGTTAATGCAGGGTATCGGTTTACCACTGGTATCAGCGTTTTTGAAACAGAAAATTTTATTGATATTAAAGATTACCGAGGGATGACTTTTGAAGTAACTTTAGGAATAGGTAATTTCTGATCAGAGTTAACTATATTACTATGAAAAGTAATTCATTCTCAAAAATTAATATAATTAAAATGGTTGATTAATTTTTAAAACAAAATGGAAAATATATGCATTAAATCTCATCACCTTTTAAGTTTCAGAAGGTCTTGTAACATATTTTCCAATATAGTTAGTAAAACAACTATTTTTATACGAACTTTGTCAGCGAATTGAAGTTATACCTTTAATAACTTACGAAAAACAATGATACAAACTGACATTTGCATTATCGGAGCAGGGCCTGTAGGTCAATTTGCAGTATTTGAAGCAGGATTATTAAAGTTACGTTGCCATTTGGTGGATGCCCTTCCACAGGTGGGTGGACAGCTTTCTGAAATCTATCCGCAAAAGCCTATCTACGATATCCCTGGCTACCCGACTATTAAAGCGCAAGAATTAGTTGATAATTTGACAGAGCAGATTAAGCCTTTTAATCCTACCTATACCCTCGGTGAAAGATTAGATACGGTTGAAAAAACTGCTACTGGCTTTAATTTGAAAACTTCTGATGGTACTGAAATAGACTGTAAAGTTGTAGTAATAGCAGGTGGATTAGGTTGTTTTGAACCTCGTAAACCACCTTTGAAAGAAATTGCTAATTTTGAAGGCAAGGGTGTTTCTTATATGGTGAAAGATCCTGAGCTTTTCAGAGATAAAAATGTGATCTTAGCAGGTGGGGGAGACTCAGCCTTGGATTGGACAATTGAGCTTTCTAAAATTGCTAAGAAAATCACGCTGGTTCATAGAAATGAGACTTTCCGTGGGGCACCTGATTCTGCTGAAAAGGTTTTCGAATTGGCTAAAGAAGGTAAAATCAATCTTTTATTGAAGAGTAATCTGGAGTCTATTTCCGGTAACGGGAAATTGAATTCTGTTAAAATTAAAGGAGCTGATAAATCCGAAATGGAAATTGAAGCGGATTACTTGATTCCACTATTTGGATTAAGTCCTAAATTAGGACCTATTGCAGATTGGGGATTGAGTATTCATAAAAATCAGATTGAAGTAAACACCACCGACTATTCTACAAATGTCCCTGGTATTTATGCAATTGGAGATATTAATACATATCCAGGCAAATTAAAATTGATTCTGTGTGGATTCCATGAGGCAGCACTGATGGCGCAATCTGCTTTCAAGCATATTTATCCGGATAAGCACTTAAGTTTTAAATATACTACCGTAAACGGTATAGAATCTTTCTAGAGTTTAAATAGAAAAGACCTGTCAGGTTTTTGAAAACCTGACAGGTCTAGATAATAATAATTATGAGTGATATTAAAATTAAGGTGCAAGATTATTCTGGCGATGTGCAAGAACTAGAAGCTCCTACCGATATGGGCTTAAGCTTAATGGAGTTTTTGAAAGCCAATGAATATCCTATTTTAGCCACTTGCGGTGGAATGGCTTTATGTGCTACTTGCCATGTAAAAGTAGAGGAAGGAATGGATTCACTCAATGATCCCGGAGACCAGGAAATGGATCAACTGGATTTGCTACCAAATGCAGAATTCAATAGTCGTCTTGCTTGCCAATTACGATTACATCCTGATATGGATGGAATGTTGGTTCGCCTTGCGGCAGATGAAGAATAAATAAGTTTAAATTTCTTTTATAAGACAAGAGCACTCACAGAAATGTGGGTGCTTTTTTTTACAGCAGTTGTAAGTTTTAGGTTTTAAGTGTAGGGTACTGAGTACAAAGTATAGGGATAAGAGATGAACAAAGTTCAACCCATGCACCCATCATCCCATACCCAACAGCCCTTCCTACTTCGAGCTTCTGACTTGCATGCTCCAATGTCCGACCTTCTGTCCTGATATTGCTTGCCTGAACTTCCATCACCCAACACCCATCATCCAGCCTAATACCCCAACAAATCCTCAATCTCCTTCTCCACCTTTTCGGCATTCGGCAACATCGCTTTTTCCCATTCCACATTTAAGCCAATAGCTGGTAAATTCAGTGCTCCATAAGATTTTACAGGCGCATCTAAATATTCGAAGCAATGTTGATTTAATCTTCCTGCTAAAGATTCTGCAAAAGAATTCATTAACGGCTCCTCGGTCAATACCAATGCTCTGCCATGTTTTTCTACACTGCTTTTTACAGTTTCCCAGTCCAGTGGATTCAGAGTTCTTAGATCTACAATCTCTACCTGACCTTTATACTTTTTAGAAGCTGCTTTTGCCCAATAAATACCCATTCCATAAGTGATGATGGTCATGCTTTCCCCACTATCAATCTTTTCTTGATCAGCTTCCTGTTCTATTCTAGCTTTGCCTAATGGAATAATGTATTCATCATCTGGTTCGTGGTTTTTTGCTCCGTCTGTTCCAGGAACTTTAGACCAATACAAACCTTTATGCTCCAACATTATCACTGGATTTGGATCATGAAAGGCAGCTTTCATTAAGCCTTTCATATCGGCTGCATTGGATGGGTAAACCACTTTTATTCCTCTAATGGTTAATAAGGTGGATTCTACCGAGCCTGAGTGATAAGGACCACCACCTCCATAAGCACCAATAGGAACTCTAATCAAAGATTGTATAGGGAATTTCCCATATGATAAATAGCAGGATTTTGAAAGTTCTTCTACCAGCTGGTTCATTCCTGGCCATATATAGTCAGCAAATTGAATCTCCACTATGGGTTTTGCGCCCACTGTTGACATACCAGCCGTACTCCCAATGATATAAGCTTCTTGTATAGGTGTGTTGAAAACACGACCATCTCCATATTTTTTAGCTAGGTTAGCTGCTTCTCTAAAAACTCCGCCTAAAGTTCCCCCAACATCTTGTCCGTAGAAAAGTGCTTCTGGATTATTCTTCAATATATCATCCACAGCATGCAAAGCAGCATCAACCATTACAGATTTTTCCGCACCCTTAGGTTTGCGTTGTCCTTTTTCTTCCGTTATTGGCGTTTCTGCAAATTCGTGTAATAGAACTTCACTAGGATCAACATCATCTGCATCTAAAGCTTTTTCATAAGCTTCGTTTGCAGTTTTAATAGCTTCTTTTTCTAATTTATTTAATTCCTCTTCAGAAAAATTATTCTTCAATAAATATTGATGGAATTTCGGAATAGGATCTCCTAATGAATGTAATTCGAGATCATCGGCACTTCGATACCATTCTTTTCTTACTCCTGAAGTATGGTGTCCTAAAAGCGGGCAATTGGCATGCAACAAAACAGGTCCTTTCCGATTTCTAACATACTTTATGGCTTCTCCCATTTTGGTATATGAATCCTCAAAATCTGTCCCATTGGCCTGCATTCTTTTCAAGCCTTTAAATCCAGCTGCATATTCGTAAGCGTCCATGGCACGCATTTCTTTGCCCGTGGCTGAAATTCCCCAGTCATTATCCTGAACCAAATAAATGATAGGTAAATTCTTCAAGACTGCCATTTGAAAGGCTTCTGCAACTTCTCCTTCCGTTACAGAACCATCTCCTAGAGAGCATACTACAACTGGTTTTTCACCTTCACTACCCAATCCATGCTCTTCTTTGAATTTCAATCCGTGCGCCATACCAGTTGCGGGTATGACCTGCATTCCTGTGGCAGAACTTTGATGCGGAATCGTTGGCATGCCTTCTCTTTTCAAAGAAGGGTGGTTATAATATGAGCGACCCCCTGAGAATGGGTCATCTTTTTTGGCCATCAGTTGAAGCATGAGCTCATAAGGCTCCATTCCGATGCCCAACAAAATACTTTCATCTCTATAATAAGGTGCAAGATAATCGATAGGTTTTAATTGCATAGATGCGGCAAGCTGAATTGCTTCATGTCCGCGTGAGGTACTATGTACATATTTGGAGGCAATGGCTTTGTTTTCATCGTAAATTTCAGCCATTCTCTTGGCGGTATGCATTAAGCGATATGCCTTTTCTAAAATTTCGTTTGATATAGTGGTTTTACTTTTCTTAGCCGTCTTGACACTCATGCTCTAATCTCTTTTTCGTTTCCAGAACTCAAAAATAAGGAATTCTTTGTTTTTCCTACCGATTGTTAGGCAGTTATTTTACTATACGGTTTGAACTTCAGTTTGGGTACTGAATTTTATCCCTTCTTTCAAAAAATACATTACTAAATAGTACGAAAAGTTCATTACGAACTTATTGTCATCTATAATCTTTGTTCAAAACATTACGAAATCATTAATTTTATTTTTATAGCCCATTGATTATCTGTTACTTATATATTTTTTAAATATTTAGCGGCTTACTTTTAGTTTACAATCCCAATAATTTTTTAAATTGATTCTAAAATCATATCAACTTTAAATATTTATGGCGAAGGCTAAGAAAGAAAAGAAAGTATTTGTACTTGACACTTCAGTAATAATTTATTCCCACGACTCCATTATGAACTTTGCAGAACATGATGTGGCAATCCCCATCACGGTTTTGGAAGAATTAGATCAGTTCAAAAAAGGGAATGATACCAAAAATTTTGAAGCGAGAGAATTTATCAGAATGATAGATAAATTGGCTGATGGCCGTTCATTAAGCGAATGGATTCCACTAAATGGGAAATCTAAAGGGGTATTCAAAGTCTTAATGCCCAACAGCCAATCCATGGATTCGGACAATATTTTTCTGGAGGATATTCCTGATCACAAAATATTGGGCAGTGCAGTCCAACTTCAAAAAGAATTGAAAGATAAAACAGTTATTTTGGTCACCAAGGATATAAACCTAAGACTAAAAGCTAAGAGCTGTGGCTTGCGTTCAGAAGATTATCAAACAGGAAAGGTAAAGAATGTAAGTGATTTGCATTCAGGTAAATTGCAGATAGAAACGGTTACTTCCGAGACTATCAACAAGCTTTATGATACCTATCATTGTGAAGTAACAGATATTATGGGTAAGAAAAAGCCCATGAATAATACTTTTTATATCCTTAAAAGCAATAAAAATTCGGCTTTAGGTTTTTATAATGCTATAACCAATCAAATTGATAAGGTCGATAAAAAACCAGCCTATGGGATTATGCCCAAAAATGCAGAACAAGCTTTTGCCATTCATGCCCTACTAAATCCTGAAATTAAATTGATGACTTTACAGGGTGTTGCAGGAACAGGAAAGACCTTAATAGCTTTAGCATCGGCATTGGAACAGAGAAAAGATTTCAAACAAATATTTCTAGCTAGACCTATTGTTCCCTTATCCAATAAAGATATCGGGTATCTTCCTGGTGATATAAAATCTAAATTGAATCCTTATATGGAACCGCTTTGGGATAATTTGAAATATATTCAACATCAATTCCAAGAACATGAAAGGGAGTTTTTGAACATCACCGATATGGTTAATAAAGAGAAATTAACCATTCAACCTTTGGCTTATATCAGAGGAAGAAGTCTATCCAATATTTATTTCATAGTGGATGAAGCTCAAAATCTAACGCCACATGAGGTAAAAACCATCATTACCAGGGCAGGGGAGAACACCAAAATTGTTTTCACTGGGGATGTTAATCAAATTGATACGCCTTATCTTGATTCTCAATCCAATGGACTCAGCTATATGATTGACAGGGTAAAAGGCCATGAATTATATGCGCATGTGACCTTAGAAAAAGGGGAAAGGTCTGAATTGGCCAATTTGGCTAATGATGTGTTGTAGGAATGAAACCTGTCAGGTTTGCCTTTAAATATATGGATGAGTAAATTATAATTTTACAATTCTAAATTTTAGAAACCTGACAGGTTTTGGCAAGAGCATAAATGAGTGAAAAATTTAAAAATACCTACAGAACAGCATCAGCCCGAAGGCAGAAATGGGATTATAGATGGGATGCAGGATATTTTATTACCATTTGCACCAAAAACAGGCAACATTTTTTCGGTGAAATTAATGATGGTAAAATGCAATTATCCAATCAGGGGATTTTAGCAGACGTATTCTGGCATGAAATCGACATTAAAAATTCAGCTTCGAATTTTACAGCAAACGAAGGTAAATTTTTAATCAAAGATTCCATGTGACAATTAAAAACGAATAATATACACATGAAATTCCCCATCATGCGAAATCGGTTGAATTGGATGAATTTGTGGTAATGCCTAATCATATCCATGGTATTTTAATTTTGCAAAACGGTTTCCCACCACCTGATTATTTTGACGTTTTTGATTTTAATTCATTTTGGAATGATGGTTTTGATAACGGTACAACAGGGCACGGTAGAGACAATGCATGCATTGTCTCTACACCCAACCAAACGAATAATCCAGAAATTTTGACAGGCAAAAACAGATTCCAAAATCCCGGTAAAAATTCGGTTTCATCCATTGTCGGTTCATACAAATCATCGGTGACCAAACACGCCAATCGGTTAAATTTAGAAAATGGTTGGCAGCCACGTTTTCATGATCACATTATTAGAACAAAAGAAGAATATTTTAGGATTAAATATTATATCCGTAATAATCCTAAAAAATGGGGGGGGATAGATTTTTTTGATTAAAATAATTAATAGAGGTGTTTTAATTTGATAATTGACCCTGAAATTATCCGAGCATAATAAAAATCTCCAACAGAATTACTAAAAATAGGTTATAGTAGAACTAAATGCGCTTTAAATAATAGATCTATATGGAAAAGAATAAAAATAATCTTATCTCATTTATAAAAGTTAGCCACAATAAATCCCTATTAATAACTTTAGTCGTATATCAGACAAATATAATTTCAACTGTGTTTTAGCTTTGAATATATAAGCTTTAACTTTTGCCAATTAAAAACAATTAAAAAAAAGAGCTATGAGCAAAAAGACCTATTACAATGCAGAGGATCTAAATAAATTTGGAAATATCAGTGAATTTTCTCCTGAATTAGGAAAGAAGTTCTTCGATTATTATGCAGAAGTATTTAAAGAAGGGGAACTTACCGAAAGAGAAAAAGCATTGATAGCATTAGCGGTTTCACACACAGTTCAATGCCCTTATTGCATAGATGCTTACACATCTGGATCTTTAGAAAAAGGAGCAACAGAAGGACAGATGATGGAAGCAGTTCATATTGCAGCTGCAATCCGTGGAGGAGCATCTCTCGTACATGGTGTACAAATGATGAATAAAACCAAAGAACTTTTAATGTAATTTTATGACTTCAGCTACCCTCAAGAGAAGACAACATTTATTATCCTATGCTAAAAAACAGCTTGATTTTCTTAATCAACCAAAGGAAAATGGAGAGCAGTTTACTTCATTCGAAAGCAAGTTAAATGAAACGGGATTAGATCCATTAAAACCTACAAAAATCGATAATTTTCAGATTAATGTAGGCTATATGTGTAATCTCACTTGTGGGCATTGCCATGTAGATGCCGGTCCAGATAGAAAGGAAATTATGACTCGGGAGACGATGCAAGAATGTATTAATTCTATCAAGGATACTGATATTTCTACAGTAGATTTAACAGGTGGTGCGCCTGAAATGAATCCTGATTTCAGATGGTTTGTGGAGGAATTAAGCAAAATCAATAAAAAAGTAATTGTTCGATCTAATCTTACCATTATTCTTGCCAATCCTAAATATAATGATTTGCCGGAATTTTTTGCTAAGCATAAGGTAGAGGTAGTTTGCTCAATGCCGCACTTCACTCGTTTGAGAACAGATTCTCAAAGAGGGGATGGGGTTTTTGATAAATCCATTACTGCTCTTCAGATGTTGAATGAAGTAGGCTATGGAAAAGAAGGGTCGGGCTTGATGTTGCATTTGGTTCATAATCCAAGTGGCGCATTTATGCCAGGTAGCCAAGAGTCATTACAGAAAGAATTCAAAAAGAAATTATTTGATGCTTTCGGGATAGTATTCAATGATTTATATGCCATTACAAATTTACCAATTAGCCGATATCTCGATTATCTCATCAATAGTGGTAATTATGAGAATTATATGCAGAAATTAATTGACAGCTATAATCCTGATGCTGCTAGAAATGTGATGTGTAGAAATACGATTTCAATTAGCTGGGATGGCTATTTATATGATTGCGATTTCAATCAGATGCTGGAGATGAAATTGAAAGACGAGAAGCTACAACATATTAAAAACTTCGATTTGGAGGCTTTGGAAGCAAGAGAAATTTTGGTTGATCAACACTGTTATGGCTGTACTGCTGGAAGTGGTTCAAGTTGTGGAGGCGCTACTTCTTAAAAGAGAGTAGGAAGTTTTTAATTTAAACCCATTCAAAATTATTTGGATGGGTTTTTTAATTCTATTTATGTTTTTTTGAAATATTCAAATTAATTTCTTTCCTTATTTTATGAATTAATCTGTTAATAATATTTGCAAAAGTTTCGTGTTTGTTTAAAAATTGTGGAGGATTCCGAATAAAATACTTAACAAATCGAATTATTTTTCCACATTCAT
>Ga0098059_1000155_pt1 | contig 54655 bp, 42 predicted proteins | sample 20_taG_FD_92580 | JGI IMG/M metagenome (GOLD analysis project Ga0098059, IMG submission 92580) | Marine viral communities from the Subarctic Pacific Ocean - 20_ETSP_OMZ_AT15318 metaG | ecosystem: Environmental > Aquatic > Marine > Oceanic | place: Subarctic Pacific Ocean | collected 2015-01-19
CACCAAGTTTAATCCAGTTCGTGGGGTAATTGAAGGCCGTTCTGTTATCATCGTTGATGATTCTATTGTTCGCGGTACAACTTCTCGTTACTTAGTGGATATGATTCGAGCATGTAACCCTGCTGAAATTCATTTCTTAGTAAGTTCACCACCTATTATCAGTCCATGTTATTACGGGATGGATTTCCCAACTCCTGAAGAGTTAATAGCGAATAAGTTTGATCGGAATGTGGAAAAAATCGCTGAAGAAATCGGTGTTGATAGCTTAAGATATCTCTCTGCCGATGGGCTTGTAAATGCTGTAAAGGAAGCGAATGTTTCTGAAAATGACTACTGTACGGCATGCTTTACAGGTAACTATCCTGTACCCGTTAATTTTGGTGTAGAAAAAGAAGAAAATGAACTTGTTTAATGGCAAAGCTACTTTTGTAACTAGTGCCACTAAAATTGAAGAGTGCCCAAAAGCCGATCTACCCGAAGTATGTTTTGCGGGACGGTCGAATGTTGGGAAGTCTTCGCTTATCAATGCGATTGTAAATCGTAAGAATATAGCTCGTACGTCTAATGTGCCGGGTAAAACCCAACAGATGAATTATTACCGCATTGGTGATGATTGTTATTTTGTTGATTTGCCAGGCTACGGGTACGCTAAAGTGCCTCAGAAAGAGCGCGAACGTTGGGGGAGGAATATCCGTAAATACCTAACGGAGAGAGAAACACTTCACCTTGTTATACATGTGGTAGACGCAAGGCACGAACCAACTGCCCTAGATCAAGATTTCTTCTATTGGCTGGCTTCAAACGAGATGCCATTTTGCGTACTCCTTTCCAAAGGAGATAAGCTTTCGAATAATAAATTGGCCCAATCTCGAAAAAAAGTGAAAAACATTTTAGCTGAAATGAACATTGAAGTTCCAATCATTGCATATTCAGCCAGCAGCCGAAAAGGCATTCCCGAGATTCAAAAACTCATCACAGAATTCATCGACCCAAAAGAATAAAAACTATGTCATATAAAGTTCTACTCCTCGATAATGTAGACCCAATTTGCGGAAATATATTTAATCAACGAGGGGTAGACGCTCATCAGCCCGGTAAATTGACGGAGGATGAGTTAAAGGCATGTATCGGTGAATATGACGCCATGGTAGTACGAAGTGCAACTACCATCACTGCAGATTTACTCAATCACGCTACAAATCTAAAGGTAATTGGTAGGGCAGGTGTGGGTGTTGATAACATCGATATCAAAGCTGCTACATCGAAGGGTATTCTTGTAATGAATACACCCGATGGTAACACCATTTCTACAGCAGAACATACATGTGGAATGCTCATAGCATTGGCCCGAAATATTCCTACAGCTGTAGCAACGGTAAAAGCGGGAGGTTGGGATCGTAAGAAGTACATGGGCACTGAGGTGCATGGAAAAACCTTAGGGATTGTTGGACTAGGTAAAATTGGGTCGGAAGTTGCTCGAAGAATGATTGCATTTGGTATGGATATCATAGCCTATGATCCTTTTTCAACCCATGAACATGCCAATGAAATTGGTGCCAAATTAGTTGAATTAGATGAACTACTTGGGCAAGCTGACTTCTTAACGGTTCATACGCCGCTTACAGAAAAAACGAGAGGATTGGTTTCACTTGAAAATGCTGACCGTATTAAAAAAGGAATGAAACTAGTTAATTGTGCACGTGGAGGTATCTTCACCGAAGAAGACTTACCAAAACTGTTAGACAGCGGCGTTCTAGGAGGTGTAGCCCTTGACGTATATACACAAGAACCACCAACTGAGGAAGTGTATACATACTTAAAGCATCCATCTATTATTTGTACGCCTCACCTAGGTGCTTCAACAGAAGAAGCACAGGAAAAAGTAGCCGAACAAATAGCTTCACAGATTACAGATGCGCTTGAGAATAAGAATTATAAAGGAAGCATTAATGGCAAGTCTATAGCTTTGCTTACAAACACCGAAGTACAGCCGTATTTAGAGTTAGCAGAGCGATTAGGTACTCTAGCAATGCAGTTATCCCCAAATCATGCTAGTACCTTAGAATTTGAATACTCAGGAGATTGTGCTCGATTCGCAGATGTACTCACCGATGGCATTTTAAAAGGTATGCTTTCGAATTATGTTGATGATACGGTGAACCTAATCAATGCACGATATTACGCCGATGAGCGTGGATTAAATATCAAAGAAGTGACTACAGCCAAGGGCAAAACGTTTAATGACTTAGTAACCATTCGTTTTGAAAAAGAATCGGACTACCAAAGTATTTCAGCGGCCGTTTTTGGGAGCAACGATTATCGTATAGTTCAGATCAATGAATATGGAATCGAGCTTCGTTTAGAAGGAGATATTTTGCTTTATCAGAACCAAGATGTGCCAGGAATGTTGGCTTCAGTAAGTGGGGCACTAGCTGCAAATAACATTAATATTGGTGCACTAGGATTGGGTAGATCTGAAAAAGGCTCGAGCGCTATTACCGCCTTGAATGTTGATAAAGTTTTGGAAGATCAAGAAGTGCAGAACATCGCAGGTTTAGAAGGAATTCGAAACCTAAGATATATCAGCTTTAGCTGAAATCACCGTCTTTATACCTCTGAATGAGTTTCTCCTCATTCACACGTTTGAACGGAACTAGATTATCTTCGGAGGTAGAGGCGATGGTCATTTCTCGCTTTCCCAAAGCACCTCGGGTTTTGGCAACATACCACCCTGCATAAGCCATGGCTGCTCGGGCTTTACTTGCTGCACAGTAAGTAGTTAGAGTACATGTAGGTGCAGAAAAGCTTTTTAACGTCTCAAATGTATTGGATGTCCACAATTCATCGTTCACTTCAGGAGAGAATGGATCATGAAAAATGAAACTAGCTGCTACTTCATTGAACTGGAATTGGCTAAATGGGCCATAATACACATGAAGAAACACATCTAAGTCGGGAAGTAGTTTAAAGCTATTCATTCCCGCTTTTAGAGATTTAAAAACATCGGTTAGCAAAGGAGTGAGTAACGTGTGATGTTCTAAATCAGAAAAGTCGAATTGTGCTGCCGTATCAGAAGTAATGGGAAAAGCTTCAACAGTGTAAAAATGAATGGTAGAGGTCGATTCAGCTTCTAAACAATAGTTAAGTAAAAGTAGAAAGTTTAGACCTGTTCCAAAGCCTACTTCAAGCACATTAAAATCTTTATGATCTTGGATGCATTGCACCACCCCAGAGGTTTCAAAAAAAACCTGTTTGCTTTCGGATAAAGCCCCATTAGGGTTATGGTAGTATTGATCGAAGGCTTCTGAATAAAGAGTAGTAGATCCATCTTTTGTAGTATGGATCCGATTATTTTGTTCAGTCATTTTGGCTTATAAGAACAGTTCCATATCCAGTCTTAATATTTACTTCTGGCCCACCGTCTGCAATTTTGCCCACCAATCGCTGTTTTTTACGGTCGCCAGAAAATGAGAAGCCAGAATGAAGATCAATTTTAGTAGCAGTAATATCCAGATTTGCTGAACTGTTTAATGGAATATGTAATTCAATTTGTCCAGCACCATTTTCAATATTTACATCAGCGTTTAGCTCATTTAACTGAAGAAAAATGGGACCGCCACCTGAAATTACCGAAACTTGCCCTCTAGTTTCAGTGGCTTTAATATTACCCCCAGTAGTTTTCATTACTAGAGCACCTGCAAAATTATCAACTATCAGATGACCTCCTAACGATTCTAAGGTCATCGTGCCTTCTGAGTCGTTTAAGGTAATACGCCCACCTTCAGTTAAAGCCGTCGTTACACCATCAATATCTTTTAGTCTGATATTCCCACCAAGAGTATGAAGGTTGTGTTTACCAGAGATGAAGTCCATCTCAATATGGCCACCAGCGGTATATCCAGTAATGTTGGTGTTAATAGGAACGGTTAAAGTGGTTTGCAACTGAATATTAGGAGACTCAATACCTTGATTTAAGTTGAGGTCAATATTTAGGGCTTCTTCTTCAACAATTATTGTCGATTGAATAAGCTCGTCTAGATAATCTGTATTGTCGATTTGACCTGAAGCATTAATACTGATAGATGCTTTTTCAGTATCTTTACCCTGAATAATAAGCGACCCGCTTTGAGTAAGAAGGCGTGCATTTTTAAGTGTAGTAGCGTCGAATTCCTCTGTAAAAGTATAAACACCAGAGGAGATTTCGCTCCACTCACCTTTTCTAACTTTATATTCTTTATTGATTCGAATTAAGCCTTCTTCAAAATTAAATTCGATTTTGATGTCTTCTTTTTCTAGCTCTGCTAATACTTTGTCGAACTCTGCTTTTAATTCATCATTAGTTTCTTTGGGAATAAGTGCTGAAAGCTTTCTGAGTTTATCTAGATCCGCCATAGAATCTAAATTTTTGAATTCCTCCATGCTTTGAGCATCGGAAAAATCATCCACATCTATGGTAAATGAAGGGTTGGGGATTTGTGGAGGCATAGGAGGTTTAGGTGGCTCCTGCAAGGTGTACTGATCATGAGTTTTTGATTCATTTTTGTTGGTAATAAAAACTGCAACAAAAAGAAGAAAAAGCCCTGCAACAACGATTTCCCAAGATCTAGATTTCATGTCCTTCGTTTTAAAATATTAGTGCCGGTTACCTACGAACCTTAACCTCTAAAGTTACACATTAGAAATTTAAACCGTATTATTGGATTTACTACGAAATTAGATAGATAAAATGCACGCACGAATAAAAGAATTAGCTCTGAAATATTTCCAAGAAATGGTGGATACACGGAAATATCTTCATCAGCATCCAGAATTGAGTTACCAAGAATTTGAAACTACCAAGTACATAAAATCTCGGTTAGACGATCTGGGCATTCCTTACGAGAGTCCGCTAGAAACAGGGTGTGTGGGCATTATTGAAGGTGCTAAGAAATCTGATCGCGTAATTGCACTTCGAGCTGATATTGATGCTCTACCCATTCAAGAAGAAGGGGATTTTAAAAAAGAGTTTTATTCGAAAGTAGAAGGAGTGGCTCATTGCTGTGGTCATGATGCACACACTTCAAATTTATTAGGTGTGGCTACCATTTTGATGGAGCTTCGTGACGAAATAGAGGGGCGAGTACTACTCGTATTTCAACCAGGTGAAGAGCGTTTGCCTGGAGGTGGTAAGCTTTTATGTGAGACTGGTTATTTGCAATCACAGAATGTAAGCGCCGTGTATGGTTTACATACTTCGCCAAGTCATGCTCCGGGAACGGTAGCAACTCGAGTGGGACCGCTTATGGCAAGTCCTGATGAAATCGAAATTGAGATAATTGGGAAAGGAGGGCATGCAGCGCGTGCTCATGAAGCTATAGACCCAATTGTATTAGCTTCCCAATTCGTTAGTGGCGTGCAAAGCATCATTAGTAGAAATGTTGATCCTACAGAATCAGCAGTTATTACTATTGGTAAAATTGAAGGAGGGACGACCTATAACATCATTCCTGAAAGTGTTAAGATGTTGGGCACGGTGCGAACTTTTAGCAAATCCACTAAAAAATTAATCGAGCAAAAACTCGAAGCCTTGCTGAAAGGTATCACTGAAGCAGCTGGTGGCAGTTATGCCTTTAATTTTAAACAGGGGTATCCTGCAGTAATTAATTCAGAGCAAGAAGCACTTAATGTACTTGAGCAAACGAATGCGTTGTTCGGGGAAGATGCAGTTATTGATTTGGAACGCCCAAGTATGGCTGGCGAAGACTTCGCCTTCTATCAAGAGCATTTTCCAGGAGCATTTTTCTTTGTAGGTAGTGGAAGTGAAGAGTCCGAATCTACCTATGTTTGGCATCACCCAAAATACAATGTGGATGATCGTTTCTTCTTAACGGCAGCACCACTCATGGCTTCATTAGTTTTAAATACAAAGTAACCGATGACAGGGCAAAACAGATCATTTTGGGAAGAAGAGCTCTATAATCAAAAATATGATGTGGTCATCATAGGGGCTGGACTTACCGGTATGTCGGCTGCTTATTTTTATAAACTCAATCAGCCCAATAAAAAAGTACTGGTGCTAGATCGTGGCATTTTTCCCATAGGAGCAAGTACACGCAATGCTGGATTTGCTTGCATCGGTAGTGTGGGGGAGTTGAAGAGTGATCTTGAGTTAGAAGATAAGTCGGCCGTAATGCAAAGAGTGAAAAGCAGATATGCTGGGCTAAACCTTCTTCGAGAGACCATAGGAGATGAAAATATGGACTACGGTAGTGTAGGTGGTTGGGAGATTTTCACAGAGCAAAGCGAGTATGACCAAGTGGCGGAGTTTGTACCTCAATTAAATGAGTGGATGGAACAAACTATTGGAGAAGATGAGGTTTATAAGCTTGGAGAGTATCAGGGTTATAAAGGGATTTTCAATAGAGTTGAAGGGCTTTTACATCCAGGAAAGGCATTGAATACACTTCATCAAAAAGCAATTAATGTAGGGGTGGAGTTTCGTTGGGAAACAGAGGTGATAGCTATCTCAGAAGATCGAAAATCAATTAGCTTAGCTAATGATTGGATTATAGCATGCGAACAGTTATTAGTGGCAACGAATGCCTTCAGTAAAAATCTTTTGCCAGATCTTGAAGTAACTCCAGGTAGAGGATATGTATTCATCACAAAGCCAATAGACCACTTATCTTGGAAAGGCACCTTCCACGTGGATGAAGGGTATATTTATTTTAGAAATCTAGGGGAAGACAGATTGTTGTTGGGTGGAGCACGGAATCAAGCTAAAAGTGAAGAAGAGACCGTGGATTTTGGAATCAATCCAACGATTAAAGCTCACTTAATTGAGTTTGCCAATGATGTACTCCAATTACCGAATGGCTGGGAAATCGACCGTGAGTGGTCGGGAATTATGGGTTTCACTCCAACAAAAGCTTATAAGCTAGAGCCTATAGGTGATCAAGCTTTTATTGCCGTTGGTTTAAGTGGAATGGGGGTTGCCTTAGGTATGCAATTGGGTAGAGATGCCGCTAAGCTTATGAGGCAGAATGGTTAATGTGCGTATGAAATTCACGATATATTTCAACGAATTCACTTAACATCATCGCGGTAGCACCCCAAAGTGGTACTTCATGTACTTCCCATAATGGAACTTTATAGTTTATTTCTCGCAGGTTCCAATCTTCAGTTCTATTGATTTCATCTTTCAAAAACATCGAAATTGGAACAGTAAAGATTTCATCAACTTCGTTAGGGTTAGCACAAAACTCTTGTTCAGTATGAAGAAAGCCTACAATAGGGGTTACTAAATGCTCTGAATGGTTAATATACAATGGCGATAAGCTACCCACTGTTTCTACATTATCCATTTGTAAGCCAATTTCTTCATGGGCTTCGCGAATGGCTGTTTCCTCAAAACTTTCATCACCTTCACGCCCTCCGCCAGGAAAGCTGATTTGCCCAGCGTGCTTTATACCTGATGCTCTTAGGGTAAATATGATTTCAAGTTCATCCTTCCAAGTAATTATGGGGACAAGAACACTGCTATTCCTAAAATTCTGGTCTTTCGGAGAATAAGCAAGCTTTCCAGATTTTTCATATTCTGGAACAGGTCGCATTAAATTTTGAGCGTTTTCTCCTGGTAGAGATTGTTGCAGCCGTTGAATTAAAAAAGTCTTGAAATCTTTCATGGTGAGGAAAGTAACAAAACTGAATTAAGATTAGTTGTTCTTTTTAAGGATTTAGCAAACAAGATTAGTACCCCACTTTCTATTAAATATTCGTACTTTTAGAGGTTCGAGAAACGGAACGGAATGGTATTCACGCCCACCTCGATTTGAGTCAAAAGATTATTAATTGAACGATTATTTAAATATGACAAAGAAATACAACGTCTACGGAATTGGAAATGCTTTAGTAGATATCGATGTAGAAGTTAAAGAAGAGTTTTTGAACGAGCATGGTATTGCTAAAGGGCTTATGACTTTAGTAGACGAAGAGACACAGTTTCAGTTGTTGGGAGCTATCAACAATAAGAGTGTTGGTAAAAAGTCAGGTGGTTCTGCGGCTAATACGGTAATGGCGGTGTCTCAATTCGGCGGCAAAGCATTTTACTCCTGTAAAGTAGCTAACGATGAGTTCGGCGATTTTTACTTGAATGATTTGTCGAATGCCGGTATTGCAACCAACCTCGATAACGCTGATCGTGAGGATGGAATTACTGGTAAGTGCCTAGTGATGGTTACAGACGATGCCGACCGTACCATGAATACTTATTTAGGCATTACGACGTCTTTGTCTGTTGCTGAAGTAAATGAAGAAGCCATTAAAGCTTCAGAGTATGTTTATTTAGAAGGTTACCTCGTTGCATCGCCAACTGCTTTTGAAGCGATGAAGCTTACCAAAAAAATTGCTGAAGAGAACGGCGTTAAAACGTCTATTACACTTTCAGATCCGTCTATTGTGGAAGGATTTAAAGCCCCATTTAGAGAAGTGATTGGTGATAGTGTTGACTTATTATTCTGTAATGAAGAAGAAGCGATGGTATTTACAGAGTCATCAGATGTGATGGATGCTCGTGAAAAGCTAAAAGAAGTAGCTAAGCGATTTGTTATTACCCAAGGTAAAAACGGGGCTATGATTTTTGACGGCGATACCTTTGTTGATATCGAGCCATACCAAGTAAATGCTGTTGATACCAACGGAGCAGGCGATATGTTTGCAGGTACATTCTTATTTGGAATCACCAATGGCCATAGTTATGCTGGTTCAGCTAAATTAGCTAGTCTTGCATCTTCAAAAGTCGTTTCTCAATTCGGTCCAAGACTCAGTAATACCGCTATTCAAGATATTTTGAAGGATATGCGATGAGTGGAATTGAAATTTTAGGCTGGACAGGATTTGCAATCCTGATAGGGGCTTGGATCCCTCGGACACTTCAAACCATTAGGGCAGGTAAGACGGACATAAGCCTCGCGTTTATTTTGATGTATGTTTCTTCAAGTTTATTACTCACGGTTCATTCTGTGCTCATAAATGAACTTGTTTACATCGTCTTGAATGGGATGTTAACCGTAGGAAGTGCCATTAATCTTTACTATAAATTATTTCCGAGAAAAGATGCTGAATAGAGTCATACTCGCCACTAGAAATAAAAATAAAATTGAAGAGATGAGAGCCATTTTGGCTCCGCTTGGTATCGAATTAGTATCAGCCTTAGATATCCCTGATTTAGAAGATGTAGTTGAAGATCAAGATACCTTAGAAGGCAATGCACTTAAAAAAGCACGATATGTAAATAAGGCTACGGGAATACCAGCGCTTTCTGATGACACAGGGCTAGAAGTGGAGGCATTGGATGGAGCACCTGGAGTCTATTCGGCGCGATATGCAGGGGAAGATGCTACTTATAATGACAATGTGATGAAGCTATTGGGGGCTATGTCGGATGAGAAGAATAGGAGTGCTCAATTCAGAACAGTAATTGCCTTAGTGGATGATGATAAAGAGTATACCTTTGATGGCATTTGTGAAGGAGAAATCACTCTAGACAAAAGGGGAGAAAAAGGCTTTGGATACGATCCAGTGTTTCAGCCAACAGGTTATGAAAAGACCTTTGCGGAATTAGATGCCGCGATCAAAAACAATATTAGCCATAGAGGAAGGGCTGTTCAGGCGTTTATTGAGTTTTTAAAAGACGCAGAATTGGATTAAAGGTGTAGTTCAGTTAGCTTGCCCAAATATTGAGGGTAAGTTTATTAAGATTATGGATAGAAGAAAGTTTTTAAAGACAGGGTTGTTGGGGGGAGTACCATTTCTAACAAATGGCTGCGATTCTATAGATACAATAAATGTCTCGAAGCCCATTGTGATTGCAACATGGCACACATCCGATGATGCCAATGAAGCGGCCTGGGATGTGTTAGAATCAGGTGGATATGCTTTAGATGCTGTAGAGGCAGGGGTAAAAGTAGAGGAAGCAGATCCCAATAATATGACTGTTGGGTATGGGGGAAGACCTGATCGCGAAGGAAATGTAACGCTTGATGCATGTATTATGGATGAAAAAGGCGATTGCGGTGCTGTGGTTTTTTTAAAGGATATCATGCATCCTATTTCTGTTGCTAGAAAGGTGATGGAAGAAACACCGCATATCATGTTAGCTGGTGAAGGCGCAAAGCAATTCGCATTAGAGCAAGGGTTTGAAACGCAAAATCTATTAACGCCCAAAGCTGAACAAGCATGGCAGAAGTGGCTTAAAACTTCAGAATATAAGCCGGTAGTGAATATCGAAAATCATGATACTATTGGGATGCTTGCCTTAGATAAAGAAGGCAGACTAAGTGGCGCTTGCACCACAAGTGGTGCGGCTTGGAAAATGCACGGTAGAGTTGGAGATTCACCAATCATAGGTGCTGGATTATTTATTGACCCCGAAGTAGGTGCAGCGTGCGCAACAGGATTAGGAGAAGAAGTAGTGAAAACAGCAGGTAGCGCTTTGATCGTTGAACTTATGAGACAAGGAAGCACCCCAGAAGAAGCCTGTAAGGAAGCGGCTCAAAGAATAGTTGATAGGAATAAAAGAGAAAATCGAAGTTTAAAAAACACTCAAGTAGGATATATTGCTCTCAATAAAAATGGAGCCTATGGGGCTTATGGAATTCAAAAAGGTTTTAATTGTAGAGTGTACAATACCGAAGTAGGAAACCAAAGAATTGATGCAAAACATTTGATCTGATTACATATTCATGACCACAGGATTTACGCTACTTGATTACACCGTTTTAGTATTATATCTGATAGGAATTGCTGTTTTAGGATTGCGAGCATCTGGCAAGCAGACTTCAACAAGAGATTATTTTTTAGGAGGAGAAGGCATCCCGTGGTGGGCAGTTTTATTTTCAGTAGTGGCTACAGAAACTAGTACTCTTACCTTTATAAGTATACCTGCCGTAGCTTATGGTGGGAACCTCACTTTTCTTCAAATCACAATTGGATATGCCCTTGGTAGAATAGTAGTAGCACTGCTATTCCTTCCAAAATACTATGAAGGCGAGATGTATACAGCCTATCAGTTTTTAGAAAAGCGTTTTGGAGCTACCATGCGAAATGTGACCAGTTCTACTTTTATGGTCACTCGATTATTGGCGGATGGAGTTCGTTTGTTTGCAACGGCTATACCACTAGCTATTATACTTCGATTGGGAGGCGCATTCATTGGCTGGGGCGATTTAGAACTATATCTCCTTTCTATATCTGTGATTTCTGTAATCACCTTGGTTTACACCTTTTTTGGGGGAATTAAAGCCGTTGTATGGATGGATGTAGTTCAGATGGGAATATACTTAGGGGGTGCAGTAATTGCGATGTTTGTGTTACTCAATAAACTACCCGATGGTTGGAATACCGTAAGTGCCTTCGCAGAGGAAGGGAATAAATTCCAGATTTTTAGAACCGGCTTTGACTTAAGTTTTGCCGATTTCATCGCGCAGCCATATACGATTATAACGGCTGTTATCGGGGGTGCGGTGTTCTCGTTAGCTTCGCATGGAACCGATCAGTTATTAGTTCAGCGATTACTGGCGACGGGTAATTTAAAGTCAGGCCAAAAGGCATTGATGTGGAGCGGATTGGTAGTGATGTTTCAATTTGCGCTATTTTTAGTAGTAGGTTTAATGCTATTCGCATTCTATGAAGGCGTGACATTTACCGAGCTTGGCTTGGCTACCAATGATGAGATTTTTGCGAAATTTATTGTAGAGCAGCTTCCCGCAGGTATTTCTGGCTTAATCGTAGCGGCACTCTTTGCAGCAGCCATGAGTAGCCTTAGTTCATCGTTAAATTCGTTAGCATCTGCAACTACCTACGACCTTTATAAGCCGTACTTCGGTAAACAGAACACCGATGCCGATGATTTAAAGACGTCTCGTATTATCACATTAGTTTGGGGCGTAATCTTAACAGGCTCTGCATTTCTATTTGCGGTACTTCAACTGCAAGCGGGTGAGAGGCCAACGGTAGTTGAGCTCGGGTTAGGTATTGCTTCGTACACCTATGGTGGGTTATTAGGAGCTTTTGGTTTAGGGATGCTGTCCTCAAAAGCTAACTCGAAAGATGCTGTGATTGGTTTTTTTACTGGCTTAGTAGTGCTACTCTTCTTAGTAAAAGGGCCAGTACAGAATATTCTTCCAGGCGAAGGTCTCGCAATCGCATGGCCTCTATATACCCTAGTAGGAAGTTTGGTTGTAATTGGGGTAGGGATGACTTCTTCTAAGTTATTTGGACAATCATCGACAAAAAAATAGGGATAGAAACGAAATTTCTATCCCTTTAAAGCTTTACTCAAAGTGAAGTATCAGCTCATTTTGATTTTTCTTCTGCCCACTTCTCCGGATCATTCACCACTTCTGCGAAATCAATTCCGTCTTTTGCAACGTTAATGGTAGCCTCATATTCTATGGGTTCATCTGAATCACGCATAATTAGCTGAGTGGCTAGTTTATTGGTGATGTTCTGCTGAATCACACGTTTTAGAGGACGAGCACCATATACAGGATCGTATCCTCTTATAGCTAACCAATCTTTTACCCCTTCAGGTATATGAAGCGTCACTTTATTCTTGGCTAAAAGTTGATGCACACGTCTTAATTGTATGTCTACAATTGATCGAATATGCGACTTTCCAAGGGGGTGGAATACAATGGTATCATCCACACGGTTTAGGAACTCTGGACGTATAGTTTTCTTGAGCTGGTCTATTAACTGCTCTTGTAGTTTTGCATACTGTTCCTCATCAAGTTCACCACCTGATTTCTCCATTTCATTCACAATGAGATGTGAACCGATATTACTAGTCATGATGATTATAGTATTCTTGAAGTCGACCGTAACGCCTTTATTGTCGGTTAATCGGCCTTCATCTAATACTTGTAGTAGGATGTTAAACACATCTGGATGTGCCTTTTCAATCTCATCAAGTAGCACAACAGAATATGGATGACGGCGCACAGCTTCGGTTAACTGTCCACCTTCATCATAGCCTACATAGCCTGGAGGCGCTCCAACCAATCGGCTTACACTATGCTTTTCCATGTACTCACTCATATCGATACGAATCATCGCATTCTGATCATTGAATAGGAACTCTGCTAATGAACGGGCTAGCTCAGTTTTACCAACACCTGTAGATCCCAAGAAAAAGAATGAGCCTATGGGTCGTTCTTCATCTTGTAAGCCAGCGCGTGAGCGGCGCACGGCGTTTGATACTGCTTCAATAGCGTTATCTTGGCCTATTACTCGTTTGTGTAACTCTTCTTCAAGAAGGAGTAATTTTTGGCGTTCACTTTGAAGCATGCGTTTAACAGGAATACCCGTCCAGCGTGCCACGATGTCTGCGATATCTTCAGCATCTACCTCTTCTTTGAGTAGTGCTTTGGAATTTTGCATTTCGTCGAGCTTTGCTTTGGTTTGCTCGAGGTCTTTTTCTAATTGTGTGATGGTGCCATATCGTAACTCAGCTACTTTTTCATAATTGCCTTGGCGTTCCGCTTTATCGGCTTCGTTACGGCTGGTTTCGATGGCTTGCTTAAGTTCACGTGCTCTTTGAATAGTATCTCTTTCCTGTTCCCATTGAACACGCATAGTACTTCGTTGCTCTTCAAGGTTCGCAAGCTCTTTCTCAATCCCTTTAATTTTGCCCTTATCTTTTTCACGCTTTAAAGCCTCACGCTCAATTTCGAGCTGCCTAATTTGGCGTTCGATGCCATCTAGCTCTTCAGGAAGAGAATCAATTTGTAGCCTTAACCGTGATGCTGATTCGTCTATTAAATCGATAGCTTTATCGGGTAAAAAACGATCAGCTATATATCGATGAGAGAGTTCAGCAGCAGCTACAATAGCGGAATCAGTAATACGAACCCCATGATGAACTTCGTAGCGCTCCTGAAGTCCACGAAGAATAGAGACAGTGTCTTCAATGGAAGGTTCGCCTACTAGAACGGTTTGTAAGCGGCGTTCAAGAGCTTTGTCCTTCTCTATGTACTTTCGATACTCATCTAAGGTAGTAGCACCGATGGCATGCATTTCTCCACGAGCAAGAGCTGGCTTTAGAATATTAGCCGCATCCATGGCACCTTCTGTAGCACCTGCACCAACTAAGGTGTGAATCTCGTCAATAAAGAGAATGAGTTCACCATCCGAATCAGTGACTTCCTTTACTACTGCTTTGAGTCGCTCTTCAAATTCGCCTCTAAACTTTGTTCCTGCCACCAACGCGCCCATATCTAAGGCTACAATTCGTTTAGATTTTAAGCCTTCAGGTACATCTCCTCGTACAATTCGCAACGCCATACCTTCGGCAATTGCTGTTTTACCAACACCAGGTTCACCAATTAAAACCGGGTTATTCTTTGTGCGGCGAGTAAGAATTTGCATCACTCTCCGTATTTCTTGGTCGCGACCAATTACAGGGTCTAATTTGTTCTTTTCAGCCAGTTCGTTTAAATCACGAGCATATTTTTTTAGAGCAGCATATCTACTTTCAGCGTTGGGATCATCTACGGTCTGATTTCCTCTAACTTCTTTTAGAACCTTCAGGATGTTTTCTTTTGTACAGCCTTGGTCTTTTAAGAGCGAGCCAATTGCTGCTTTTGTCTCAGACATCCCGATTAGAATGTGTTCAGAGCTAATATATTCATCGCCTAAAGATGTAGCTTCTTTTTGAGCTTTATCAAAAGCTTCTTTAGAAGTAACAGATAAGTACTGCCCCGACACAGATGCTCCTTGAACTTTGGGAAGTCGTTGTAACTCAGCATCTACAACTTGCTCAACACTAGCTACATTAGCTCCTAACTTATTTAGAAGTGTAACTACAACATTGTCGTTGTCTACTAAAAAGGCTTTTAAAATATGAGCCGGTTCGAGGGCTTGATTATTCGAAGATTGAGCAAGTTCCAAGGCTTGCTGAATAGTCTCTTGAGCTTTTAATGTGTATTTGTTCAAATTCATAATCCGTCCTTTATATTAATTCCATAAGGCTTAAGTCCAAAATCGTGCCAAAAAAATGGGCTGACTTAATAGCAGATGGGGAAGGATTTTTATCACATTGATATGCTATAAAATGTTAGAACGTGTAAAATCATATTTGTTTAAATCGTTAATAAAAGGGGACACATAGCATGTATAAAAAGCTACTATCAATCATTGGGTTAGTAATTATAAGTTCAATTCCAATCAAAGCTCAAGTAAGTACGGGCTTTACAAATCCGGATGACTTTCAATATTTGCTGGATTATAGACTTCCAGACTGGGGATACACAAACTTTTCTGTTAGAACGGGTAGTATAGGCACAAATGGAAGTTATAGTTGGAGTAGAGAAATAAATGATAATCCTACCATTTCAAATAATGAGAATGATGTTTCAAATCGAACTTTCAACCTCAATGTAATTCCAACTTTCGAACTCTATAAAGAAAGTGAACAAAGAGTCTTTTCGCTAAATACATTTACAGAGCTTTCTCGCAATACGTTAAGGTATAAGCAAGAAAGTGAGAATATGGGCGGTGGCATGGAGCAAAGCCGTTTAAACAAAAATAACGCTATAAGAACGGTGTTAGCTGCTGAAAATAATTATTACCTATCAAGTAATTCGTTTCTAATCACTAATCTATATTCAGAAATCCAATGGTCTAAACAAGTTCAAGATATAGACAGCAACGGTAGTTCAACTATTGATGAGGAAGAGTTAAATAGAACTATCATGGTGAGGCCGCAAATAGGAATTGGTGTTGGAAGAATTCGAAATGTAACACCCGTAATTCGAGCCTTAAGGATGAATGAAAGGTTTATAGCGTTGGGTAATGAATCATTTGATCGAGAAGAGATTTTAAATTCTGCGGAATACTTCGCAAGGGTTCAAGGGTATCAGGCTACAAAAGATCGCTTTCTGAAATCATTTTGGGGTGACATGAATAGAGCAACTAATGGGAAGCTCGATCAAGTAGGGGCATTCGATATATTTTATCTAAATGATGTATTTAATGAGAGTTTAGGCAATCGTTTCGAAGGGTATGAAGCATATTTAAGCCTTGATTACTCTTATATGAATCAACTATCCAAAGAAAATGATGAGATAGCTAATATTGAAAATAGGGTGTCTACTACAAGTCGTTCAGCTTCAGTAAATCTAAATTATGATTGGTATAAAAACCTCGATTTATATCATCAATTCGCCTTACATGCAAAGAATGTATGGATGTTTCCCCTAGAGGAATCTGATGTAAATAACTGGATGAATGAAACAGCCGTTGAAGCAAAATGGCTTTGGAATTTCGCCGATCGATTTCAGCTTAATTCATCATTAGTGAATAGCGTGACCTTGGCAAACCAAAAGGATGCTAGTGTGAACAAAGATTACATTTATGCTTCACGACTTAATTCCAATTTCTATTATTTCATTGAGAATAAAGTGGCCTTAAATGTGGGGGTGTCTCTGTTGTATAGAAATGATAATACCGATTATGACACTCGTGAGTTATCCCTGAAAAATTTTAATTGGGGTATCAATGCAGGGATAAGCTATTATTTCAATCAGAATTTGTTTTAATAAAAAAACCCAGGCCGTATCAGGGACTGGGTTTTGGTTTTTCGGGGTACAATAATTGGGTCATTCTTTTATAGTTCATCGGGTTTTATTTGTTTCCGATTCTTATAAAAAACTCCAATTCACTATTACTACTATATGCCTTATTAGGCGACATAGCTCTCAAAAACTTGTACTAAAGAGCATATTAAACTTCAGTAATTACTCTTTTCGTTGTAATGATTTGTAAAGAGAAGGGTTTTAGTGTTTTTTTAGCATAAGGTTCTGAAATAGTTAAAAAAATAAAGCCTCTTTTATTCCTAAAAGAGGCTTTATGGTATGGAGTTATATTAGAGTTAGGGGATCTTACAGTTCAAAGGCTATATACTGCTTAACACCTCTTTGCATAACTGTGAGTAGCACAACTTCGTCGCCACTTTTCGAGATCTTCTCTAACTCATCAAAGAATTCAGTTTCCGTTTTAACTTTGTTTCTCTTTACAGCAGTAATAACGTCTCCTTTTCGGAGTCCACGCTCATATGCGTTACTACTTTGTTTGATATTAGTAACCACAATTCCATCAACATCTGAATCTAATTGGAGCTGACGACGGAAGTTGTCTGTTAGGTCGCTAACATTAAACCCAATTTTTTCTTCCATCGACTCAACCTTTGCAGGCTCAGTAGTTGCAAACATCTCTTCTTCACGTTCTCCAAGAGTTACTTGAATAGATTTGGAATCTCCATCACGGAGGATGCCTAGTACTACTTTCTCTCCTGGTTTCATAGTTCCAATTTTGGATCTAAACATAGTCCAGTTGGTTACTTTCTCACCGTCTATTGAAACCACTACGTCTTGCTCTTGTAATCCAGCTTTTGCTGCAGGGCCGTCTTCTTCTACTCGAGCTACAATAAACCCGCGAGCGTCATCGATGCCAAGTGCTTTTGCCATGGTGCGATCAACTTCGCCACCAAAGTATAATCCTAGGTAACCTCTTGATACTTCACCGTCATCAACAAGATCATCCATAATTCGTTTGGCTAAATTAATTGGGATGGCGAAGCCGATACCGTCGTTTCCACCAGATCGTGAGGCTATAGCAGAATTTATGCCGACAAGCTCTCCATTCATATCAATGAGTGCACCACCAGAATTCCCAGGGTTGATAGCTGCATCTGTTTGAATGAAATCTTCAAAGCCAGTGCCTTGTCCAATTAAACCAATGGAACGTTGTTTCGCAGATACAATTCCAAATGAAACGGTATGAGCTAGGTTTTCACTCAGTGGGCTACCAATTGCCAACACAAATGAACCAACTTTTAAGTCATCGCTATTTCCAAGTTTAACGGTGGGCAAATTTTCTATATCAACCTTTAAAACAGCGATATCGGTTGCCGGATCAGCTCCCACAAGTTCTGCCTTTATAGATTCACCATTATAAAGTTGTACCTCTATTTCATCTACATCGGCAATTACATGGTTGTTGGTGATGATATAGCCTTCATCAGATACAATCACACCAGATCCTAGCCCGCGTTGAGTGTATTCTCGAGTCTCTGAATCTCCACCATAGGGGTTTCCAAAGAATTGTGAAAAAGGGTTTTGCATAACTCTTCGCTGCTGCACCTTTTCAGTGGTTATCATCACAACAGCAGGGTTGGTCTTCTCAGCGATGTCCACAATTGCATCGTTGAAATCTTTAAATGAGTTAACCGGGCGGTTTTCTGCAGAAGTGACATCGGTATCATAACTGGGTAGCTTTATGGTATTACTGTCGGTGATCTCATTAACTCCAAGCATCACCAATATGGCGGCTGCTACTCCAAAAATGTTTCTTATTGTATTATTCATAGGTCTATTCTTGATGTTCGATTGAATTACTGTTGCTACAACGAAAGCAGCTTTGAATATTGTATGTTGATACAAATTGGAAGTAAAAAAGCCGGAGTTGCTTTCACACAACTCCGACATCACTAACTAATTATTTATGGGATTTGAAGGGTTAGTTTATTTGAATCTTCTTCTTAACCTTTTCTTCTTTTTTCTCGATGGTGATATTTAATAAGCCATCTTCATATTGGGCATTAATGCTCTCTTCGTTGATACTATCTGGGAGATAGAATGAACGGGAGAACTTGCCATATTTGGTTTCTACACGGTGGTAGTTTTTAGCGTTTTCTTCATTCTGAAATTTACGCTCACCGCTTATGGTTAAACGGCCATTATCTAATTCGATATTTATATCATCTTTCTTAATGCCGGGTAGTTCAGCTGAAATTTCAAACGAAGTGTCATTTTCAGCTACATCAACATTAGGCATGAATGAATCAGATTTATAGTTCAAACTACCGTTGAACATTTCATCTACGATGTCATTAAAATTTTTGGAGAATAGATCTGTGTTTGGTCTCTGATATTTAATAAGTGCCATAATTGGAACCTCTCTGATTTTGTTTATTAGATCATCAATTTCAGTTCCATTTTTACAAGCTTAATGCCAATCGATTTTTGGCGAAAGTGTCTGTCAGCTTTGCAAATTTAGCGTGAATATTTTTCAGCCTGTTATGAATGAGGCATTAAGAATGACAGAGCAGAGTTGACGAGGAGTCATAGCTGTTGACAAAATTGACAGATAAAAAAAAGCCCCATACAATTGTAAGGGGCTTTGATCAAACATGGACGGTGAAAATCAGAAATAACTTTGTTTCCACTCTTTGGCAATAAGAAATGCGAGTTCTAAACTCTGCTCATAATTCAAACGAGGATCACAGAATGTTTCGTAGTTCGTAGATAATCCAGATTCATTCAATCCTTTGGCACCTCCAACACATTCAGTTACATTATCCCCTGTCATTTCTAAATGAACTCCACCTAAGTAGCTTCCCTCTGCACGGTGAATGGCAAAGGCCGACTTAATTTCATCAAGAATATGATCAAAGTTGCGAGTTTTTAATGATGTATCCGTAGCGAAAGTATTGCCGTGCATTGGGTCTGAACTCCAAACCACTGGGAATCCTTCTTTTCGAACGGCTTGAATAAGTGGAGGAAGTCCACTTTCAATCTCTTCTTTTCCAAAACGGGTAATAAGAACAATTTTACCACTTTCATGGGTAGGGTTTAAGGTCTCGATTAACCTGATGGTTTCATCTACTTCGAATGGAGGCCCTACCTTGATGCCAATTGGATTTTGAATACCTCGTAGATATTCCACATGAGCCCCTTCAAGTTCACGCGTTCTGTTACCCACCCAAACCATATGTGCACTCAGATTAAAGAATCCCGTCTTTCTAGGAACTTCACGCGTTTGAGCAGCATCGTAATATAAGTTCAATGCTTCGTGTGAAGTGTAAAAATCAGCTTTTTGCAAGCTATTTACGCGAGTTGGCGCTATCGATTCCATAAAACGCACAGCTTTTGTAATCGATTCTACCATAGCCTCGTATTCAGCGTAATATTTATTATTCAGCATGAAATCGAGTTCCCATTGCTCTGGATGGCGTAAATCAGCAAAGCCTTCATCGGCAAGAGCACGTAAGAAATTTATGGTAAGCCCTGCTTTATGATATCCTTCTATTAAGCGTTCTGGGTCTGGGATTCGAGCTTCTTCAGTAGCTTCGTAACGGTTGATAAGATCCCCACGGTAACTGTATATCTTTTTGTCGCCTATTTGCTCAAAATCGCTTGATCGGGGCTTAGCATACTGCCCGGCAATACGCCCAATTCGATGTACAGGCACTCCCATCTCATGAATCAATATGAAACTCATTTGGAGCATCACCTTCAACATGTTTACAATTTTAGGGGAGGTAGTCGCATCAAAACTTTCTGCACAATCTCCACCTTGTAGTAAAAAGCTTTTACCTGCTGAAACTTCAGCTAACTTGCTCTTAAGGGCCTCAATTTCCCAAGAAGTAACAAGAGGGGGGAGTTTTGTTAGCTTATTATAACTTTCGGTTAAGTGTTCCTGATTAGGGTATTCAGGAAGTTGCTTAATCGGCTTGTCTTTCCAAGAAGTTGGGTTCCAGTGCTGTTTCAAAGTGTTTTGCATGCTATGAGAGTTTGAGGCGGCATAAGTTATAAGAATTTATGGGAGGATGCTCTCTAAAAATTCCCTAATTATAAGATATATAATATATAGGTATATTAGCAGCGCAATAAATCAGTAGACAATATGCTTGGTACAAAATCAAAAATTTTGGTGGTCGATGATTACCCTGCATTGGTTACACTTACCCGCCATAAGTTGATACATAAAGGGTTTGATGTTATCACGGCACCAAATGGAGAGGAAGCCCTATCATTAGTTCGTTCTGAATATCCTGATCTTGTGATTAGTGATGTTGAGATGCCACTAATGGATGGCTATGAGCTGTGTAGTAAAATCAAGAATGACAGCCGTTTACACCAGATTCCAGTGATTTTGGTTACCTCTATGGTTACCACCGATTCTTTAATGAAAGGAATATCGGCCGGAGCTGATAACTATCTTACCAAGCCCTATGATGATGAAACGTTATTTAGCAAAATTGATGAATTACTAAATAACCCAGTAAAGCCCTTTACTGACCGAGAAATGATCAATGTAGCCATTGATAATAAAAATTATAACATCAAGGCTGATTACACGCATTTAGTTAATTTATTAGTATCCACCTACAAAAATACTTTAGCACAAAACAGAGAACTTGAGAATATTAAGCAGCAGCTTAGATCTATAAATCAAGAATTGGAGCTCTCGAAAAACGAGCATGAAGATCTGCTTCAAAATGTATTTCCGAAAAAGATTGCGGATAGTTTATTAGCCTATGGTACGGTTACGCCAGAGCGATATGAAGATGTAACTATAATGTTCACTGATTTTGACGGCTTCAGTAAAGTAGTACCAGATTTAAGTCCTGAAAAATTGATCAATAGCTTAACACATTACTTTGATCAATTCGATAATTATGCGGAAGAGCACAATTTGATTAAGATTAAGACCATTGGCGATAGCTATATGGCGGTAGGGGGACTTCCTGATCGTAATGAAACACATCCTATTGATGTTGTTCTAGCTGCTTTGAAGATGAAATACTTTATGGATAATGCGAAGCATAGTCTCAATTCATCAATTCCTCATTTCCCACTTCGTATTGGTATTCATACAGGGCCATCGGTAGTTGGTGTGATTGGTAAGAAAAGATTCGCATACGACATCTGGGGTTCAGCCGTAAATTTAGCTTCAAGAATGGAGCAAAATGCAGATACTAATTACATCAATATTTCTGAAGCTACTTACGAGCGTGTGAAAGAATTCTTTGAATGCGAAACGCGTGGTGAAATTGAAGCGAAGAACATGGGAAAAGTACCTATGTATTACCTAAAGAGAATTAAGGAAGAATATTCTGAAGATGTAGATGGCGTATTCCCTAATCGTTTATTCGTTCGCCAATATAATATGATGACTAGAACTAGCAACTCTCAGGTTGGTTCGTAGAATTAATTTGAATGAAGGTTTTGTGTAATCTGTTGCTTATACTTTAAGTTGGCTTGAACCTCAAATAAACAGACCATTGCAGCAGAATATTGTAGTTCGTGGCGCTCGAGAACACAACCTCAAAAACTTTGATATAGATATACCTCGTGATGAATTAGTGGTTATCACAGGCTTATCAGGTTCGGGAAAATCCTCATTAGCATTCGATACTATTTACGCTGAAGGCCAACGCCGTTTTTTGGAGTCCCTTTCGGCCTATGCTCGCCAGTTCCTTGGAATGATGGAACGACCAGCCGTTGATTTCATTGATGGACTCTCACCTGTTATTTCCATTGATCAAAAGACCACCAATCGAAATCCACGTTCTACGGTTGGAACCGTTACTGAAATCTATGACTTCCTTCGATTGCTCTATGCACGTGTAGGTGTGCCATACTCGTATGTATCGGGAAATGTGATGGAGAAACAATCGGCGGAACAAGTGGTAGCTGCCGTAATGGCCATGCCTGAAGGAACCAAAGCATACTGTTTAGCCCCGGTAGTAAGAGGTAGAAAAGGGCATTACCGCGAGTTATTTGAGCAAACTATAAAGCAAGGCTTTTTAAGTGCGCGTGTTGACGGAGAGCTAGTTGAGCTTGAAAAAGGGATGAAACTAGATCGATATAAAACCCACAATATAGAAGTGGTGGTAGATCGATTCGTGATTTCACCGAAAAGTGAGAAGAGAATTTCAGAAAGTATTCGCTTAGCGCTTGAAATGGCGGATGGAAATGTAATACTCGCCGTTAAAGACAAAGAAGGATTTAACGATCGGCTATTCTCTCAAAAGTTATTTGATGCTGAAAGTGGGTTAGCCTACGAAGACCCTGCACCCAATCTTTTTTCTTTCAACTCACCATATGGTGCCTGTTCTAGTTGTGATGGTTTAGGCCATACGTATGATGTGAGTTGGGACCTCCTAGTTCCAAATCGGGATCAATCGGTTGCAGAAGGCGGAATTCGGTTTCTTGGAGCACCCCGTGATGTATTCGTATTCAAGCAATTGAAAGCAGTTCTAGAATCAGTTAATCTAGACTTTGAAACTCCTCTAAAAAAATACCCCGAGGAAGTATTTGACTTACTGATGAATGGTGGTGGTGATACCAAATTCTCAGTGAGCTACGATTTTAAAGACAATAGTGTAACCTATAAACATAAGTTTGAAGGTTTGCGCAAAATGATTGTCGATCAATACGAGAATAGTAAGTCGCCCAAGCAACGGGAGAAAGCAAAAGCATACATGAGTAAAGTAGTATGCCCTAGTTGCAATGGTGGTAGGTTAAATAAAGAAGCTCTTTCCTACAAAATTGATGATTACAATATCCATGACCTAGTGAAAATGGACATTGATGGGCTTCGAAATACTCTATACAATATCAATTTAACAGAGCGTCAGCAGCTTATTGGTAGCCAAGTATTAAAAGAAGTACGAGACCGTCTCGACTTTTTGCTGAATGTGGGGCTTGATTACCTGAATTTAGATCGAGAAGCACAGACATTGAGTGGTGGAGAAGCGCAACGTATTCGATTAGCTACTCAAATTGGTACACAGCTAGTAGGCGTACTTTACATTTTAGATGAACCAAGTATAGGGCTGCATCAGCGAGATAATATTAAGCTCATCAAATCACTGGAAATGCTTCGTGACTTAGGCAACAGTGTATTGGTAGTGGAGCATGATAGAGAAACCATTGAGCATGCTGATTTTGTGATTGATTTAGGGCCTGGAGCTGGTGTTAACGGAGGTCATATTGTATCAGCTGGGAAGCCAGAAGAATTGACTGAAGATTCAATGACGGCTCGTTTCTTGAAGGACTTGGAACTCATTGAAGTTCCAAATGAATACAGAAAAGGAAGTGGTAAGAAGCTAAGTATTAAGAATGCTCGAGGTCATAATCTGAAGAATGTAGATCTTGAGATTCCATTGGGTACATTCATTTCAGTAACAGGTGTAAGTGGTAGCGGCAAGAGTTCACTTATCAATCAAACGTTGGTGCCAACGCTATCGAATCATTTCTATAAATCGAAAAGTGTACCACTTCCATTCGACACGATTGAAGGTTTAGATAACATAGATAAGATTATTTCAATTGATCAGAGTCCTATTGGTAGAACTCCTCGTTCAAATCCAGGGACCTATACTAAAGTGTTTGATCACATAAGAAGATTGTTTGCCGAACTACCGGAGGCAAAGATTCGTGGATATGATCAAGGTCGTTTTTCGTTTAATGTGAAAGGCGGTAGGTGTGAGACCTGCCAAGGCGATGGTGTTCGTAAAATTGAAATGAATTTCTTGCCAGATGTTTATGTGACGTGTGAAACTTGTAATGGGAAGCGCTATAACCGTGAAACTCTGGAAATCTATTACAAGAGTAAAAACATTTCAGATGTACTTGAAATGCCTGTGTCTGATGCTGCTGAATTCTTCAGTGCACAACCAACTATTAGTCGAATATTAAAAACGTTAACCTCTGTAGGCTTAGGGTATTTAACCTTAGGACAGTCGAGTACGACCTTAAGTGGTGGGGAAGCACAGCGCATTAAGTTAGCTAGAGAGTTATCAAAAATTGGTACAGGAGATACACTGTATGTAATGGATGAGCCTACTACAGGGCTTCATTTCCAAGATGTTCGAATGTTGGTGAATGTGATACAGCAGCTAGTGGATAAGGGAAACACTGTGATGGTGATAGAGCATAACTTAGACCTTATTAAAGCCTCAGACTGGGTAATTGATTTAGGTCCTGAAGGTGGACGAGGTGGTGGTGAAATCATCGCGAAAGGTACTCCTAAAGAGGTGTCGAACATTGAGTATTCTCACACAGGAAGGTTCTTAAAGCAAGAATTCGATCGTTTAGAAAAAGCGAGTGAGCTTGTAGAGACGGATTAAAAGTCTGCATTTGTTAGAATGCAAAACTTAATTGATTGAGTAGATCATAGTTTTATATATTGATGCTCTGTGAAATCATTCAGAATCCATATTACTCAAGTATATACCATAGCAATTCTGCTATTAAGTATATCTCTTCACCTCGTTGAGCCTATTCAGCAGAAGGAGATGCATAATGCATTTACTTCATGGCTAGATGCTAAGGTTATTAGCGAGCAGAATAGTGACGTAAAAAGATTGATTGGTGACCTAAGTTCTGATACTTCAGAGCTCGAAGAAGTAATTCGTAAAGCATCTGAGATTATTTCTGAAAACCCAGATGATTTTGAATTTCCACTCTCGGATGATTCACATTCTGATATCTTTGATGTACTTATCAAAGAATGGGAAGACTATCAGAATTCAAACGCAGGCATGGGTAAGGCCGTATTGTTGGAGCCAGCCAAAACTGGAGCTATTCAGCAATCAGAGGCTAAAAACCTATCTAAGTCTGTTAAAACGGTAGCCGCTTCATGCTTAAATAACTTAGTTAAAGTTGAAGCAGGATGGGAAACATTTACCTCTACTACTTCCCAAACTCCTCATCTCTCAGGGGTAGCTATAAACGCACCCTAGGTTTAATAAACCATTGTAAGCCAATCATTTTCAGGCTTTAATACTTCAAAAGTTTTTTAAAAAAAAGTTGAGTGCTCGCCCAGCGAACACACTCATTCCATTAATATTCAACACATATAATCTTACAACCATGCAAGGAAACGGATTAAAAATCGGTCTCATAGCTGCTTTTTTAGCAATGACGCTTTGGTACCTATTTCCAACCATCCAGTACAATCTGGAGCAAAAACAAATTAGCGAGTTATCTCCATCTGATAGTCTTCAGTATGTAGATGAAAACCGCGAAAAATTAGCCAGTATAAAAGAACGTACTCTAAACTTAGGTCTTGACCTCCAAGGTGGAATGTACGTTATGCTAGAAGTGGGAACTCCACAGTTGATTCTAGAATTAGCGGGCGAAAATTTAGATGAAAATCTAGAGCAAGTAGTAGCTACAGCGCGTGAGCGTGCTTTAGAAAACGACACTGATTTCATCGATGAAATGCAGGCTGAGTTTGAAGCTACTGCTGAAGGTGCTCGTTTAAGCAGATATTTCAGAAACGATGCTGCTGACATCACTCGCCGTTCTACGAATCAAGAAATTGTGACTTTCTTAAAAGCACAAAGAACGGAAGCTTTAGACAGAGCTATCGAAATTATCCGTACTCGTGTGGATAGATTCGGTGTAACGGAGCCTTCTATCATCAAACAGGGAACCGACCGTATTGTAGTTGAGCTTCCTGGTGTAGACGACAAACAGCGTGTTAGAAACCTTCTTAAGGGAACTGCTCGTCTTGAATTTAGAGTGGCAGCAAATGCTAACGAGTTTAGCTCATTCATTCAGCAGGTATACAACTACTTCGATGAGAAAGCCGCTGGAGATGAAGGTGATAGCTTAAATACTATTCAGCCTAATGCACTTCTTGAAGTTCTTAGCCCTGGTCAAAGTCCTTATGTTCTTGGGTACGCAGCCGAGCAAGACACTGCAGAAGTAAACGCATTACTAGCAGACGAAAACATCCAGCGCATGATGCCTCGTAACACTACTGTGTTATGGAGTGCAAACTCACTTCCATTTGGAGTGAGTGGTGAAGAAGTATTCTCGCTATACGGTGTTAAAGAAGATGTTGAGTTAACAGGTGAAGTTATTGAAGAAGCTACGGTTCAATTCGACCCTGCTACAAACATCCCTGAAGTTTCAATGACTATGAACGCTGAAGGCGCTAGAGATTGGGCTCGTATTACGGGTGCTAATATCAATAAGCCAGTAGCTATTGTACTCGACGGTTATGTATATACCTTCCCTAATGTAATTAGTAAAATCAGCAACGGTCGTTCTTCTATTACAGGCGTTGAAAATGTTGGCGAAGCTGATGACTTAGTGAACATTCTACTTTCTGGTGCATTACCTGCTCCACTTGAGATTGTTGAAGAGCGTACGGTTGGTGCTTCTCTTGGACAGGCTTCTATTGATGCGAGTTTAAATTCTGTACTTATCGGTTTAGGAATCGTAGCCATCTTTATGATTGTATACTACCGAACAGGTGGTGCAGTAGCAGATTTAGCGCTACTATTAAACATCGTATTTATTCTTGGAATTTTAGCTGGTTTCAAAGCAACACTTACACTGCCTGGTATGGCGGGTATCGTGTTAACCATAGGTATGGCCGTGGATGCCAATGTTCTGATCTTTGATCGTATTCGTGAAGAGCAAAGAACGGGTAAAACTATCAAAGCAGCTATTTCAGCAGGTTACTCTAACGCAATGAGTGCCATTATTGATGCCAACATCACTACTGGATTTGTTGCTTTAGTACTATTGAGTTTTGGTGTTGGACCGATTAAAGGTTTCGCAGTAACTCTATTAGCAGGTATCTGTTGTTCGCTATTTAGTGCGATCATTATCACACGTGTTGTGATTGATTACCTGACTCGTGCTAAGTCTGATTCAGTAAACTTTGGATAATCCACACAAAAATTTTAAGAGAAAAAGGAAAACATTATGAGATGGTTTGAAACACCAAATTTTGATTTCGTTTCAAAACGAAAAGTGGCCTATGTGATCTCTGGTATTCTATTGGTTTTATCCATTGCTACCATTTTCACGAAAGGTCTTCAGTATGGCATCGACTTTAAAGGCGGTAAGGAATTCGTTTTAAAGTTTGAGCAACCTGTAAATGTATCGGAACTAAGAAGTGCCTTAACCGATCCTCTAGGATCAAGCCCAGAAGTAAAGCTTTTTGGTTCTGAAACTGAGATTCTAGTTCGTACCGATAATGAAAGTGCAATCAACGATGTAGAAAACATCATCACTTCAACGGTAAGCCAAACGTACCCATCAAACAGCGCGTTTGTTGAGAAATCGGACAGTGTAGGTCCAAGAGTAGCCGAAGATTTAAAATCTGGTGGACTTCAGTCTATCATTTACTCTATGGCTATTATCTTCGTTTATATTCTGATTCGTTTTAGAAGATGGACATTCTCTGCTGGGGCCGTTGCCGCATTATTCCATGATGTAATTATTACTTTAGGTATTTTTACATTGATGAATGATTGGGTAAACTTTAGCTTATTGATTGATCAAAATATTATCGCAGCATTCTTAACCATTGTTGGTTATTCATTGAATGATACTGTGGTTGTATTTGACCGTATTCGTGAGAATAGCATTGTTCATAAAGGCATGGAATACATCCCTATGGTGAACAAAAGTTTGAACGATACATTAAGCCGAACAGTAATCACTTCAATTACGACCTTGTTTGTGGTCGTTGTGCTGTTTATTTTCGGCGGTGAAGTGTTAAAAGGATTTTCTTTTGCACTATTAATTGGTATTGTGTTAGGTACGTACAGTTCGCTGTTTGTAGCTAGTGCTTTGGTGGTTGAACTGGAAGCCAAAACCAAAAAATAAAAAGTTTAAAATAGAGTAGTTATGAGCTTTAATACATCAGAACGCTACAATAGCGTAGTTATCGAATTTAAGGGTAACGTAATGGGTGGACCCGATGCGGTTAGCCTGAACGAAAAACTTCATGAGCTAATTGACGCAGGGAAAAACAATATTGTAGTAGACCTTGGTAAAGTAAAGTTCATGAACTCTTCGGGTCTAGGTATGCTAATTGGCGGCCTAACCACTATGCGCAAAGCTGGTGGAGACCTTCGCATTGCTAACGCAACCGATAAAATTGAAAGTTTGTTAATCGTGACGAAATTGATCACGGTGTTCAAACACTACAAATCGGTTGAAGAAGCGGCAGAATCTTTCAACGAAGGATAGTTGAAAACTGTTTTCAAATAGAACTCAAAAGGGGTGTAGATTACTACACCCCTTTTTTATTGCAAATCATTTTTAAATATGTCAGTTAGAGTAGTTATTGGAGCCCAGTGGGGTGATGAAGGTAAAGGTAAGATCGTTGATCTTTTGAGCGATAAGGCCGAATACGTAGTTCGGTACCAAGGAGGGGCAAATGCAGGGCATACCCTTAAGTTCGACGATAAAACGGTTGTACTTCACCTTATTCCATCAGGTATATTCAACGGAGATGCCCATTGTGTAATAGGCAACGGAGTTGTTATTGATCCAATAGCATTAGTAAAAGAAATTGAAGGCGTGAAGGAAATGGGCTTCCAACTTGAAGGTCGATTTCACATCAGTCAAACAGCTCATGTAATTCTACCTTACCATAAATTGCTCGACCAACTCAAGGAAAAGCGTAGAGCAGGCAACGCAATTGGTACAACAGGCCGTGGTATCGGTCCGGCTTATGTAAGCAAAGTATCACGCGTAGGCATTAGAATGGTAGATCTTTTAGACAAAGAAGTGCTTAAATCTAAGATTGAGCAGAATATCGCTGATATCAACTTTGCATTAGAGAACTTATACAAAGAGCCTACACTTTCAGCAGATGATTTAATGGCTGAACTTGATGACTCAATCAATACGCTCTCTCCATTTATTTGTAACACCACAAATATGTTACATGAAGGACTTGAAGCTAATAAGTCGATTCTATTGGAAGGAGCACAAGGTAGTTTACTTGATGTAGATCATGGTACCTATCCTTATGTAACTTCTTCGTCACCAACATCGGGTGGTGCTTGTACTGGATCTGGAGTGCCTCCAACGGCGCTTACCCATGTGATGGGAATCACTAAAGCGTATTGTACTCGCGTAGGTAATGGTCCATTTCCAACCGAGCTTCACGACGATATGGGTGAAGAGCTTCGTAAAAAAGGGCATGAGTTTGGTGCTACCACAGGTCGCCCACGTAGATGTGGTTGGTTAGATTTAGTAGCATTGAAATATGCATGCAGAATCAATGGTATCAATGAACTTACCCTCACAAAAATGGATGTGATGGATGGTTTCGATGAAATCCAAGTGTGCACGAGCTATATAATTGACGGCAAGGAAACCAAAGTATTTCCACTTTCCTTGACTGAAATTGAAAAAATTGAGCCCGTATATACTGCACTTCCAGGTTGGGATAAAGATATCTCTGGGATGACGAAATGGGATGAACTTCCAGAAGCAGCTAAATCTTACATTAATTATGTAGAAGAATATTTAGGTGTGAAATTCACAATCATTTCAACGGGCCCAAAAAGAACTGAAACTATCATCAGATAGTGTTCGGCTTCTAAATATTTTCAAACCGCCTTTCTATCTAGAATGGCGGTTTTTTTATGGCTTTGAATCAAGCTGTAATAACACGAAAAAATTGCATTCGAAATATGGTTGAATGCATGGTTTTGCCTATTATCTACTTCAATAAAATTTCAGGATTTATGAAAAGAACATTTCTACTACTTACTCTATTAACGATATCAAATGTGGCTTGGGCACAATGGGATCAAGCACTCATAACCACACCAGAAAAAACGAATTACCAAGCTACATCTACTTATGCGGATGTGATGGCTTTTATAAACACCATCCAAAGTAAAAGTGACTTAGTTCATTTAGAGTATATGGGTACGAGTTTAGAAGGCAAAGATATTCCTGTAGTGGTTCTCGCAAACCCAGCAGTTAGTAGTGTACAGGAAGCAAAGGAATCAGGTAAAGCCATCGTATACTTTCAAGGCAATATCCACTCGGGTGAAGTAGAAGGCAAAGAAGTACTTCAGATCTTAATGAGAGAAATTCTTTTAGGGGATAAAAAGTATTTATTAGATAATCAGATTATTGTTTTCGCTCCTATCTACAATTCCGATTCAAATGATAAGATGAAGCAAGGTCGTCGTCCTTCACAAGAAGACAGCCCAGTGGAAGTTGGTTTACGACCAAATAGTCAAGGTTGGGATTTAAACCGTGATGGTATTAAAATGGATGCCATCGAAACCGCAGCCTTGATGGAGAATGTGATTTTAAAGTGGGATCCAGAGGTATTTGTGGATCTACATACAACGAATGGTACATGGCATGGCTATTCACTTACGTGGGCGCCAAGTTATCATTATGCAGGTGAGAAAGCGCCTTACGACTTAACTTGGAATGAATTACTTCCAGAGGTTACACGAAAGGTAAAAGAGAAATATGGTATCTACTTAGGACCTTACGGTGGGTATAGCCTACGTCAAGGATGGCCGCCAAAAGCGATTTATACATATAATCACCACCCACGATATCTTGTAAATCAGATGGGGCTTAGAAATAAAATTGGGATTCTAAGTGAAGCATTTGCTCATGAGCGTTTCTATCAGCGTATAAACTCTACCAAGGCTTTTGTTGAAGAAATTCTTGAGTACACCAATAAGAATGGTGATAAGATTATGGCAACGAATGCAGCGGCTGAAAAAGCAGCAATTGAGAATGTGTTGGAAAATGCTGGTGAAGTGAAGAAAGGGGTTCGCTATAAAATGATTCCAACGGATGAGAATTTTACGTTGAGAACATACAACTACATTCCATATAAAGACGATGAAGGCCGTGAGCGATATGTTCGATCAGGCGAGATTATCGATGTACCTAATGTTCAAAACTACAGCAAGTTTGAAGCTACAGTTGAAGAAACACTACCAAGAGCATATATCATCCCAAAAGAGATGAAGCATATTGTAGACCACCTAGAAAAGCAGGGTGTAATTGTTGAAGAACTCGGTAGAAGAAAGAAATATAGCGGTGAAGTTTTCACAGTAACCAACTTTACGCAAAACGAACGTGCGTTTGAGAAGCATAATATGGTTCAAGTAGAAGGTGATTTTAAATCTGCTTCAAAGCGCTATGGTAAAGGAGATTACTATGTGGATATGGCCCAGCCATTAACTAATCTCATATTCTATATGTTAGAACCACAGTCGGATGATGGCTTAGTTACATGGAATTTCTTCGATGAATATTTTAAATCGAATGGGGTAGACAGCAAGCCAGTTGAATATCCAATATTTAAAGTATTGAAATAAATGGGAAGAGGGATGTAGCTCCAGCGAAGGAGCTACATCAACTCCACTTTAATTCATTTGGTTGAGAGCGTCGTCGGTACTCAGCTTTTCATACTCTTCATCGTTAGGCTCCCAAAGTTCGATTTTATATCCATTTGGGTCCATAATCCAACCAAATTTTCCATATTCAAAGGATTCCATTTCACCGATTACCTCAACGCCTTCCTCCTTTAAGGTTTTCAGTAAACTTTCTAAATCTTCCACTCTATAATTTATCATAGCATCTTTAGTGCTAGGATTAGTGTACTCGGTATCACTTTTAAAAATACTCCAAGCGGTATAGCCATTTTGAGAAGGGTTATTTGATTTCTTCCATTGGAAGGTGCCACCCCATTGTCCCGATTTAATGCCAAGGTGTTTCTTATACCATTCGCTTGTTGCTTTAGGGTCGTCGGCTTTTAGAAATACGCCGCCAATGCCTTTTACTCGATTCTTCATTGTAGTGCTTTATAAATTAAAATTGATCAAATAGAATTTGGTTGCCGTCTGGATCTGCAATGCAAAAATGACAAGGACCTTCTTTTTCTTGAATACTCTCTGACTCCATTAAAAAAGGAATGTCTTTATTCTTTAAATCTTTATAGATACTTCTTGCATCCTGTGGGTTAAAGGTGATGATGTTTTCTTCAAACATGTCTTGGAATAAACCAATTTTGGTGCTCCCATTCTGCATGATCAACCATTTATCTGAAATGGACCCAGCTCCGTTAACGGCTTTAAATCCTAATTTTTCATAAAACGATACAGAGGCTTTGATGTCTTTTACAGCTAATGAAAGTGAGTGTGAACGAATATCCATAATTATGAGCTTTCAGTGTTTAAGAAGGAGGTGTTTTTTAATAAGGCAGCACTAAGTAAACTGATGAGTAAGGCAACGGGTAGTATTTCAGAATAAGTAATGAGAATTCTAAAAAACACATTGGAATACATTTCTTTATAGTATTCGTTTTTCTCCATTTGTTCAGTTAATTCAGCTTCACTTGCGCCATTTTCTTTCATCTGTTCCATTACACTGCTCTGGTAATTTTCGATGAAAGCATCACTGCCTGATGTCTGCATATACACTTCCCAGTTCGCAACATAAACCGTAGACGCTACAATCGAGATATATAGACCCAGTAAGAAAGCGGTTTTAAATTTAATGACCCCACCCAGTTTTTTGTCGCGATACTGTTTAACTGCCACAAAAATAATTGAAAGCGAAAGTATCATGATCAGATACCCGAATATCTCATTATTCAAATGAGAGAAGGCATCTCCTAAGCCCACAAATATAAATGCGGCTAAACCAATGTTGAGGCCTCCAGCAATTAAGCCATAAATCAGTGCGTATTTTTTCATAGTAACAAAGAGTGAGTTGAGTTTTGATGTGCCTCAAGCTTAAGCAATAAACAGAAACATGGAATCACCCGAAAGTATGAATGTGGTAGTTTGGTACTTTTGGATGAGGTTTGGTTTAAGAAATGATATTCAATTCTTTAGCTTTCATGATAGCTTCTGTTCTGCGCTTCACCTCTAACTTCTCATATACATTAGAGAGGTGTGTTTTTACAGTATGAATGGAAAGGAATAAGGATTCGGCAATCTGTTGGTTGGATTTTCCGGTTGCCGCTTCTTGAAGTACTTCGAGTTCTCGCTCACTAAGCTGAAGATGTGCAATGGCGGCATGATTGATTTCATGACTGTTGGTGGGGAGTGAAGGGGTGGTAAGTTTTCTGCCCAGCCAAACACCAAATATTAGAAACCCGATAGCTACAATAGTCACGAATATTTCGGTAGAAGCATCTTTAATGAGTAATTGATACTCAATAGCTTTTAAAGCAAAAGCGAGCAGAGCCAACGAGAGTGCATAAATAGCAACGGTTTTCTTCATGCCCGAATATAGTAGAATTCAAAAAAAATGCGGAACTGAATTAGCCCCGCATTAAAATCATAGCTTTAACAGCTTATCGAAGGTTTTCGGGGTTTAACCCTTTCAAGTCATCAACAACAAACTCACGTCCTTTTCTGATGAGCTCACCGTCGAGATACACATCGGCACCTATGCACACTAAGTCCCAGTGGATGTTACTTGAATTGCCATTGGGTGCAATTTCGTAATCCTTACCAAGGGTTAAGTGGTTAGACCCATATATCTTCTCATCAAAAAGGATGTCGTACATAGGACTTTCAATAACTGGATTCGTACCAAAACTGAATTCACCAAACCTACGAGCTCCTTTATCGGTATCAAGGATGTCTTTTAGCGCATCATTGTTTGAAGAGTCGAAATCTACAACAACTCCGTTTTCAACCACTAGCTTCACAAACTCAAATGGCTTGCCTTGATATACAGATGGAGCATATGTGATATGACCATTTACAGAATCAAGAATAGGGGAAGTGAATATTTCACCGTCAGGGATGTTATGAGCTCCATAGCAAGGCACCCAATTCTGACCCTTCACCGAGAATTGAATATCCGTTCCTTCACCTTTTAAGTGAATAATATCTGTTTTTCTAAGGCGAGCCTCGAGTGGCTCCATCGCTTTTTTGAGTTTGGCATAATCTACCAAACAAGCGTCATAATAAAATTCGGTGAACTCACGAGTTGGTAATTTTGCATTCATTGCAAATGCAGGAGATGGATAACGCATAATACACCACTTGGTGTTATTTACACGTTCTTCAAAGTGTACAGGGTGTAAGAAATGTTCACTATAGGCTTTGTTCGCGTCTTTAGTAGCCTGCGAGTTTTCATAAATATTTTCTGAGGCACGAATACCAATGAATACATCCATCTGTTTCATGAGGGGAAGTTGATCAACGCTTGCCTGATTCTTCCAAAAATTCTCATCCCCATTCTCAATGAGTAATCGTTGGGTTTCAGTGTCTTCAATTTGAACAAAAGGATGTGCTCCGCGCTCTCTTATTTGTTCTACTAATGCTCTTAGCAAGTTTATACCATTCAGCCCAATTAGTTGGACCATGACGTTTTCATCTTTCTGTAATTGAGTGCTATGCTCAAGGATTAGCGTGGCTAATTTTTGGTCGTTTTGTGAAATCACGATATGGTATTTATAAGTTCAAAATGGAGGTGAAACATACTTAGAACTAAAGGCAAAGTCACCCATTCCCTAATTCTCGGCCATAGATTTTAAAGATGATTAGGATAGGGATATGACTTGATTACATAAAGCCATTTCATTGGCATCGTTCGAGGCAATGATCACTAGAGTATCCTTCTGCACTTCTGATTGAACCAAATCGGCAACCAGCTGATGTCCATCTTTGTCTAAGTTCGAGCCGGGTTCATCTAATAACAATATTGAAGGTTCTTTTACTAGAGAGGCGGCCAATTTTACACGTTGTCGTTGCCCTGTAGATAAAGTCTTGAAGAGCTTGTTTTGAAGTTCCAAAATATGAGTTCGGCTTAATAGCTCTTGAATAGAATCGTGAGTTTGTGAAGGATTACTCAGGTTGGCTAAAAACTCTATATTCTCAAAAACAGTGAGTTCATCATACAAGTTTAAGTAAGGAGCTGCATAACCTAACTGCTTTATCACTTCAGATTGATCAAGTTCTTCACCTTGATCAACCCAGCGTATTGCTCCATCAGTAGGTTTTAAAAGCTTAGCTAAACATTTTAGTAAAGTTGATTTACCACTGCCATTGGCCCCTGAAATACCTAATATTCCTTGGCTATGTGAAAAGCTGAGTGCTTTTAGGACTGTTTTTCCTGTATACTTTTTCGATAAATTTTCGACTTCTAGGCTAATCATATCAGAAGGTAGAAAGTATAAAGCAAAAATATACTATCAGAGTAAGATTCGTGTTGTAATGCCAGCCCTAAGGCATTATTTTCGTATTCTAAACTTCATCGGATTACATGCAAAAGGTCATTGACCAAATTACGGATCATCTGGTTGGGTTAATAAAGAACGATCAACCCTCGTATACTCCTAAAGAGTTATTGAAGGCCGGAATACCCCTATATATAGTGGAGCGAATACGTCTCACACTAGAAGATCGTATTGCCGATGATTTACGAAAACCAGACTCTAAATGGTTCTCATTTGAAAATGAATTGGTACAGCATTCCTGGGATGATTTTGTAATCTCTGCAACCAGTAGTTCTACCGTACCCCATGATCAATTATATAATGTGCTGCATCATGTAATTGGTGAAATCATATCAGTCTTTTTAGAGCCACGAAAAAAGATGGCGTCTTATCTTTTTCGAGAAGACCGAGTTTTAGATGTTGAAGAAGCTACAAAGCGAAGTGCTCGACTTACAATTTATAAGCACTTTGGGAAAGCGCTGCCTTTATATATGCAGAAGAAAGGCTTGCAGGAAATTAGCATTGAGCGTTGCGAACAACTCATCAAGAATTTAGATGAGCGATTAGTGGCTAACTATACAGCAGAAGATTGGGCTCAGAAACTAGAGTTATTATTTACTTTATTTGGGGGGAAAGTAGAGCCTTATTTGCTCAGAATCTTTTTCGAGGATAAAGGCCTTTATAATGCAGCTGAAGCATTTTCTCATATTGACGTGCCACTTACAAAAAGCACCTTTATAGAAATTTTGTCTTCTAAAGACTTGGTAGATTTAACCGGCTCTGCTCCTAAGAAAAGTACATCCGAATCTTCTTCAGTTCCAAAAACATCAAAGCCTGCTAAGAAGTCTGCGGCGAAAAGCTCAAAAGCGAAGAGAAAGAAAGAGGAAGCAGAAGAAGAGCGCCCCATGAATTTGGCTGATATTTATGCGACGGAAGCAGGTATTAGTGATGATGAAATGAATGACATCCTAAGCGATATTGCGTTAGGGGGAGTGATTGAAGTAGATAATATTGAACAAGCTGAATCACTCAATGCATTGTTCGAATCTACGGAGTCAGAAACAGAATCTGAGGAAGTTGAGTCTACAGAATCGGGTGTTCAAAATGAGGAGATGAAGGAATTCCGAGATAACCTCACGTTGATACTCGATCAAGCAAAGCATTCATTCGAGAATGTAGTTAATGATTCATCCGAAGAAGAAGATGAAGAAGGGATCGATGTTTCGGTTACAGATGATGACATTTTTGGGGACGAGGAAAAGCTATTTGACCCTGCTCAGGTTGAGACCGTTCCGGATAATGAAATTGAAGAGGATAAGTCTGCAGAAATAGAGGAAGAGTCGAAAACGGGGGCCGAAGGGGAAGAAAAACCAATGTGGGCTCAGTTTTTAAACGAAGATCAAATGGCCGTATTGATGGGCAAGCGATCAGGTGCAGAAGAAGAAAGTGGCGAGAGCAACGGAAAAGATAAAGCCGAAACACCAGAAGTAAAGGAAGAAAAGGAAAAGCCTAAGCCTGCTAAGAAAACGACAGCAACAAAAAAGGATAAGACAGCTACAAAAGCACCGAAAAAAGATGCAAAAAAGGAAGTTGTTGAAGAGGAGGATGAAGGCTTATTAGTTGAGGATGAAGACGATGAGTTATTTATGGATCCATCGGATTCAATTTTAGATAGATTCGCAGAATCTCGTTCTTCCTATGTATCTTTACCCGATTTCTTAGAACCTAGGTTCAAGGAATGGAAAAAAGAAATTTTTAAGGGGTCGAAATCTAAGCTCGAAAAAGCCTTAAACCAACTAGAAGAAATGAACACATGGGATGAAGCGAGTGCGTTTCTCCAAAATGATGTGTTTGAAAAAAATAGTGTAGATATGTTTTCAGAAATAGCGATCGACTTTACAGATCGCTTACATACCTACTTTAAAGAGTACAAATCTTAACATAACTATGGAAAAAAACGACAAAATTAAACGTTTAGAAAAACTACGCGAAGAAGCTTTACAAGGTGGAGGAAAGGCGCGCATTGAAAAACAGCATGAGAAAGGAAAGCTGAGTGCACGTGAGCGCATTGATCTACTTTTAGATAAAGGTTCATTTGAAGAAATTGATGCTTTCGTAACTCATAGAAGTACCGCTTTTGGGCTAGATAAGCAGAAGTTCTTAGGTGACGGCGTAGTAACTGGTTATGGTAAGATTCATGGCAAACCAGTGTACGTTTTTAGTCAAGATTTCACCGTGTTTGGTGGTTCACTATCCGAAACACACGCAGAAAAAATCTGCAAGATTATGGATTTGGCTATAAAGAATGGGGTGCCTGTAATTGGCTTGAACGACTCGGGTGGAGCACGTATTCAAGAAGGTGTTTCTTCTTTAGGGGGCTATGCTGAAGTATTCTGGAGAAATAGTATGGCTTCAGGCGTGGTGCCTCAGATTTCAGCGATTATGGGGCCATGTGCAGGGGGAGCGGTTTACTCGCCAGCACTTACCGATTTCATTTTTATGGTTGAAAATACCAGCTACATGTTTGTAACCGGACCAAATGTTGTAAAGACGGTTACTCATGAAGAAGTGACTTCCGAAGAGTTAGGTGGAGCGATGACTCACAACTCTAAATCAGGTGTAGCTCACTTTGCTACTCCTAATGATGCAGTTTGTTTGCAAGATATCAGAACTTTGATGTCGTATGTGCCTCAAAACTGTGAGGAAAAAGTGCCAATGATTGAGTCGAAAGAACCTGACTCAGCAAAAGCCAAAGCTCTTGAAAACATCGTGCCTTTGAATCCTAATAAGCCATATGATATTAAGGATGTAATTGAAGGTGTAGTAGATAAAGAGTCGTTCTTTGAAGTACACAAAGAGTATGCAGAAAATATTGTGGTAGGCTTTGCTCGTTTGGGCGGCCGTAGTGTAGGTATTGTAGCCAACCAGCCGCTATCGATGGCAGGGGTGTTAGATATTCGCTCTTCTAAAAAAGGAGCGCGTTTCGTTCGTTTCTGTGATGCATTCAATATTCCTCTTGTGGTATTTGAAGATGTGCCAGGCTTCTTACCAGGTACAGACCAAGAGTGGGGCGGAATCATCAAAGATGGTGCAAAGCTATTATATGCTTTCTGTGAAGCTACTGTACCTAAGATGACGGTTATCACTAGAAAAGCTTACGGTGGTGCTTATGACGTAATGAACTCAAAGCATATCCGTGCCGATTACAACGTAGCTTGGCCAACAGCTGAAATTGCAGTGATGGGTTCTAAAGGTGCTGTAGAAATTATCTTTAGAAAGGAAATTGCCAATGCTGAAGATCCTGAAGCGAAGCAGAAAGAATTAGAAGCACAATATGCAGAAGAATTCGCACATCCATACCGTGCCGCAGCTCGTGGATTTATCGACAATGTGATACTTCCATCAGAAACACGTGAGAAGCTTATAAAAGCTTTAGAAATTGCTGAGCACAAAGTAGATACAGTGCCAAAGAAAAAGCATGATAACTTACCGCTGTAATAAAGTAGCTGTAAGTAGATATTTAAAGCCTGAATTATTCTATAGTTCAGGCTTTTTTTATAGTTGGGAGGAGCTTAAAAAGCTTGAATGAGACCTTTAACTAATTGGGCGAATTCATTCTTTTTCATCTCAGCGGCTTCTTTAACTTCCGCATGATCGAGCTTCTGGTCGGTTACACCAGCCGCGGCATTGGTTATGAGCGAAATTGCAGCCGATTTTACGCCTAGTCGAGCGGCTTCCATAAGTTCAGGAACCGTACTCATACCAACTGCATCGCCACCCATTATTCTAAAAGCCTTGATCTCCGCTTTAGTCTCGTAATTAGGCCCCTTAACATATAAGTAGGTACCTCGTTTGGTATTTACCCCCACGGATGTGGCTATATTTTGAACTTGATCAGCAATTGGGTTGAGATCTAAACTCCATAACCCTTTCGATGGGGCTGCTTTTAGATCAAAATTTTGGCGAATGATATCTTCAATAACCATTAAATCGCCTACTCTAAAATCTAGATTGATTCCACCGGCAGCATTTGACACAATCAATTTTTCTGAATCGAATGCCTTTGCTAAATGCACAGGTATTACTGTAGTTGAAAAATCATAGCCTTCATAAAAGTGGAATCGGCCCGAAAAAGCGAGCGTCTTTTTCCCATCTACATGTCCACATATAAGTGCTCCAGAATGCCCTTGAACGGTCGATTGAGGGAAGTTTGGGATGTCACCATAGGGAATAGTAATAGCGTCCTCTATCTGGCTTCCAAAGTCGCCTAAGCCAGACCCGAGAATGACAGTAGCATCAAGCTTTTCTGGAAAACCCTGATCTAGTAAAAAGTCCCTAATTTCTAATATATACTCAGGAAGCGCCATTGCCTTCGACTGCTTCTGTGATGTATCCAGTTCTGTCGTCATATCCCGTTAGTTTTATGATAGGCGTGCTATCATCATGATACCCTAATATTGTATATCCTTCATCGAAAGCAAGTTTAGCTAATCGTTCTCGTTGCTTCTGACTTTCTTTCGGATCAAAATCATATTTAGCGGCAAACTTTCTATTCACCTGCCCACGTGTAGCGATGACATCTCCAGCCATCATAAATTTATGAGCCCCATCATTATATAACAATACTTGATGAAATTCTGTATGTCCACCAATTTTTTCAACCTTTAATTCTGCATATGGCTGATCTTCTTGTTCTAGAAAATGGAGGTCAGCTTTTGCATCGATGAAAGATATGAATTCAGTTTTTTCTTCATCATACCACACCTTTTTACTCATCACCTTTTCCCATCCTTTCTTGGAGACCCAAATTTTAGCGTCAGGAAAGGTTAGCTCCCAGTATCCATTCTCTTTATGGGCGAGTCCACCGATATGGTCATAATGTAGGTGGCTACATACAACATCGGTTATATCGAATTCAGTGAGGTCGAATCGTTCTAAGTTTTCACGAATGAAATGAGGTCCAGTATCTTCACCAAATTCGCCAATGCCACAATCAAAAAGATAATTGCGTTCTTCATTGGCAATTAAAAAGGGATTGAGCGAAATTTTAAGCGCTCCTTTAGCAGGCTTGTCCTCTCGGGATATGCGATTAAATTTTTTATCGAGCCCTACGGAGAATGTGCCCTCATATAGTGCGGCACAAATCGTGTTAGTTTTAGTCATGGAATGGATTACAGAAGTATGTTGGGTTACTTCGTCTCTTCAAATTTTTCGTATGCTTTAATGATGTCTTTCACCAATTTATGACGCACTACATCTTCTTCACTTAAATACACAAAGTCGATACCATCTACATCTTTAAGAATATTTTGAACTGTGATAAGTCCAGATTCTTGTTTTCGAGGTAAGTCAGTTTGTGTAACGTCACCGGTAATAATGGCTCTACTGTTGAAGCCAATACGAGTTAAAAACATCTTCATCTGTGCATTCGTTGCATTCTGCGCTTCATCCAGAATTACGAAAGCATTATTCAATGTACGCCCACGCATATAAGCCAATGGAGCAATCTCAATGATGTTCTTTGTTAAGTATAGTTCAAGTTTATCTGGCTCTATCATGTCCTCTAAGGCATCGTATAGCGGGCGTAGATAAGGGTCAATTTTCTCTTTTAAGTCGCCAGGAAGAAATCCTAAACTTTCACCCGCTTCCACAGCTGGCCGAGCTAAGATAATCTTTTTAACACGTCGCTCTTTTAAGGCTTTTACCGCAAGGGCAACCGATGTATAGGTTTTACCTGTTCCAGCTGGACCAACAGAGAATAAAATATCATTTTGATTGGAAGCAGTGATGATACGCTTCTGGCCTGGAGTCTTGGCGTAGATAGCTTCACCATCATGGGTATAGATGATGATTTCGCCATCCCCTACGTTCATTGGGCGGGGTTCACGAGCTCTTTGTTCTCCACTTTTTAGGGTGATAAGAGTTTTGACTTCATTTTCTGAAATGGAACCTTTGCGAACAGCCACCTCAATCATCCCTTCAATAATCTTTTGTACTAGGGCTACTTGCCTACTAGGCCCTGTAACTTTTACACGGTCGCCACGAGCATTAATACGAGTTTCAGGGAATGCCTTATCTAAAACTTGGATATTCTTATCGTGTAAACCGAATAGTGAAATTGGGTCGGTTTCGGAAATATTGATGACTTGCTCTAAAAGCGTGCGTTCGTCTTCGATAGCGATATTAAATTGAATTCAAAATTACGGCCTAAAGATACGCAAATAATGGCGAAAGAGATACCTTACTGAAGCTTGTCTGTAAGTTCTTTAACTCGAGCGGTGATATCTTCAGCACTGAATACACTACTTCCAGCAACTAAAATATCTGCACCAGCTTCAGCAACTGCTTCAATGTTTTTTAAGCTTACCCCACCATCTATTTCAATTAAGAAACTATGGTCGCCCGCTTCTCTTAGATCAGCCAACTCACGGAGCTTGTCGTAGCTACTTTCGATGAAGCTTTGGCCACCGAAGCCCGGATTTACGCTCATGATGAGTACAAGATCAACATACTCTAGGATAGGCTCTATGTTGTACAAAGAAGTGGCGGGGTTTACAACCACACCGGCCATCGCACCGTGTTTCTTTATGTTCTGTATTGAGCGATGTAAGTGTGGACAAGCTTCATAATGCACAGAAATTAAATCGGCTCCTGCATTGATGTAATCTTCCACATACTTATCTGGATCTTCAATCATTAAGTGAACATCCATAAAAGCTTCGGGTGCGGATTTTTTTGCCGCTTTTACAATACTTGGACCATAGCTAATGTTTGGTACAAAGTGCCCGTCCATAATATCACAATGGATCCAAGTAACACCTCCTTCAATACAGTCATTAATGTCTTTACCGAGTTGAGTGAAATCGGCGGCTAAAATTGAAGGTGCTAGAATCGGTAGTTGGAAATCCATTACTTATTATTGGGTATAATTGGTTTTTTACTTTTGTTTCCAGTTGAATCGATGTTAACGACTCCACCTTCCACTTGCTCAATGGCGTCAAAACGTTCTGAGATTACAAGGTCTAAGCTTTCGCCTTCTATGATTTCAGTAACTTTCGGGGTAAAATCTAATACGGTATTCGGCACTACTTCTTTTGATGGTCTAAATAGAATCTCGCCGATGTTAAGACCTGCTTCTCTAAGCTTTAACTGTGCTTGTGGAAGTCGTAATCCTATGATTTCTGGTATCTGAACTATTTTATCACCAAGGCCATCACTCACCACTAAGTCTACTAATGTTCCTTTGGACACGGTAGTCCCTTCTGGGATTGATTGACGGAGTACAGAGTTTTTAAACCTAGATGATTCATAGCTCACAGAACCTACATCTAAGCCATAATTTTGTAGCTGAATCTTAGCATTACGGAATGAAAGACTGGTTACATTGGGTACAATAACCTGAGGTTTTACCTCTGTATTTACAGTGAGGTAGATTTTACGATTGGGCTTAACAATGGTGGTAGCCGCAGGCTGTTGGTCGATTACATAGTTCGCTGGAAAGGCAGAATTAGCTCGGCGATCAGCCACTTCATATCGAAGTCCAATATTAGCGAGTTTAACTTCTGCTTCCTCTAAAGAAACACGTGTTAAATCAGGTACAGTAACCCCTTCATAATAATTGGTGTAGGATGGCATGATTACTTTATCGAGTAACAATAAAGAGCAGGCCCCAAATAGGATTACACTTAGAATGGTGAGGTAGAATTTTTTACTTGTCAGAATTCGCTTGAGCATACTCGAAAAATACGGCATGTAGCAGGATGTTAAAAGTGTAAGATTACAGAAAAAGTCTCGGCACCTAACAAATCAGTTCGGGCTTCCAAACGGCTATTATTGAGCTTTACAGTAAATAAACCATCAATAGCAGAGACTACATGGTTTATAACTAAAAGATTCAAAATGTTCCCTGCGCGTCTGTAGTTATTATTAAATGCTTTGGCATCATTTGCTCCTTCAATAAAAAGTGGGGAGGCAAAGGAGCCATTCAAATCATACTGGTAATTATAGTTGGGGTTGTTCTGTGCTACATTCTGTTGATAGAAATCAGCCCAACCTGCTTCAAATTGGTAGTATTTGCTAATCAGTTCGTAGTACTGTTGGGAGCCATATGCCGGCAATGTATGAGAGAAATTTCCCGGACTACAAGTTCCACATACAAGAGGCGTTTCTTTTTCAATTTGTTGAAGTAAGCGAATATCAACTACCGACCAGTCTGCTTGAGTATTCCCATAATTTGGGTCTTGGCCAGCAACCATATTTCTGAGCTCATCAATTCTTGGGTTTGAAATGCCTGCGTTATTATCATAATAACCTACTAACCATTGCGCGTAGGCAACCACACTCCATTGGCTATTCGCCATTTTCTGATAATTACGCTCTTGACGCTTAGCTGTATTATTGCGGTCGATGTAATACAAAATGCTAAATACTTCTGTGGCAAAATAGGCCCCAGCACGAACCCACTTTCCATTAGCAGCTTGAGCAGTACCCGGTAAAATAGCCGACGATAGGAAAGCTAAACCAGCGTGCCTTTGCAATATATTTCTTTGATCTATTGATGTATTAGATGCTTGATACTCAAACTTTTGAAAGTGCAGCGGGATTTGAGTCTCAGTTGGAAGCTTTTTGATAGCCCCTTGAAAATCGTTTTTAACCTGCGACCTAGCTATAGTAGGCACCAAAATGTAGACACAAACTGTAAGAATCAGCGCTTTCATAGAAGTTCAAAGTCGAAGGTTAGTCCAAAGTGGAAGATAAACTCTCTTCCGTATGTTACTCTATTTGATTGAGAGCCTGTCACAAATTCTGGGGGTAAAGTAATATCAAATTCGTTTAACCCATAAGAGGTACTAATAAAGAATTTCAAAGGGAATAAGTAATACCCATTCATCGCTAAACGTAACTCTGCACCAACGCCCGACTTCAATGAACTATTGTCGCTGAAGGGGGAGTTCCACACATTTCCAGTTTCAAAAAAGAGACGCGCGTATAATTTATCTATGGTATACGGCCCTGCTTGCTTAGTAATATTTTTAATAAGTGGTGCAAAATAGGATAGAGAGGTAAACACCGTTCTATCGCCACCTAATGCAAAATATGGATAACTCCTCATCCCCATAAAGCCGCCAATATAATCGGTATAGAATGAGTCTTCTGGGGTATTGAAATAAGCGAAGCCTCGAGTTCGAGCTTGGAATGCTTGCCCTGATGCTAACTTGAAACCATAGCGAAGATGCAGTTCCGCAGAATGGTTTTTTGTAGTAGAGTAAATAGGGAGTAGTGCACCGTCTTTGATCTCGTACTCATCCAAAAGCTTACTAGGCTGATACTGGTAACGTAAATATCCCTTTAAACCTACAGGAGCAATATCAGCATCAGTGGTGAATTCGTAGTAATTAAAAGTATAAGCAGCTGATAGGGTAGTTCCTTTGAAATACTGAGAAGAACTACCGCTAACAAGTGCATTTAATTCTTTAGAAAAGAAGTTGTCCGTTTCAACGGTATATGGGCTATAGCCTATCCCAAATTCAAGCAATGAACGCCGACTAAGTTTACTTCTGAGAAATAAATTGGCTTCCCAAATTTGATAAGCGATGTCGACATTCGACGTATCTTTTTGAACACAGGATGTGCATTTGAATTCTTCTATTTGAAGTCCATTCGACACATTACGGCGTAAATTGTACAGCTCAATAGAAACAGTGGGAGACCAACTAGCTTCGATAAATGGTAATCCACGATGTTCTGCAATTAGAAATAAATCCCTATCCAGCTCAAGAATGCGGTCGGGTTTAAAGAAACCACCGATACTTTCGGCAGGTCGAGATGCCACTCCAAGCATAGCGCCACCGAAAATGGTGAGTTTGTCGAGTACATCACGAGTACTGAAATAAAAACCCGGTTTGAAATCACGTAATAGGTTTTCACCTAAATCACCAACTCGACCTTCTTTAAGCAAAGTACCATTGTTGCCATTTTTCTTGGTGTAGTTATCGAAGCGGATGACGGGGAAGAAAGAGAAATCGGTAAAAGTGTCTTCATATTTTCGAATTGTTGCCGATTCATTTGAAGCCTTGGCAGAATTAAATGTTAATTCCATAGGCTCTCTTTTTAATTGAGAAAGGGTTGAATCGGATATGGGGCTCAAGTCACGATCATCAAATTCATTTAAACGCTGAATATCTTCTGCAGGTGGAGCATAGGCTAAAGCAGTGGACGTAAATTGAGGTTGGTAACCCGGGCTTTGCGTTGGAGTAAGATCAGTTCGTTTAATTTTATAACCATCGGCTTCATACTCAGCGTAAAGCAGGTGATTGCCCCAAAGGATATTTGGCATAAAAGCGCCCCCAAGTACATTGGTAATCTGTTCACTGCTGCCTTTTTCAAAGTGATATCTATAGATATTGAAGATGCCATCTTCATCCGCCGCATAGTATAAATACTGCCCATCAGGGGAAGTTTGAGGATCTCTAAAGTCTATATCCACTTGTTTTAAAACAGACCGAATATCTCCTGTAGCGACGTCCATCACATAAATGGATCTATTACCGAGATCAGCCTTCGCAAAGTAAATCTGTTCACTATCAGGATGCCAACTGGGAGTGTAAATAGTCTCGCCATTTTGGAAGTTGGTAAGGGGAGTGATTTCTGAATTATCTGGATTAATAAATACAAGATTTTGTGTGCCTTTATGATATTGCACAGCGGCTATAAGTTTACCGTTTGGCGACCAAGCAGGCGACTCTATTCTCGCTCCCTTCGTGAGTCGTTTCGTTTCATCCGTGTTCAAGTTGTAAATAAATAAATCACGGTATGACTCGCCATACTTTGTGGCTTTGTTAACAGAATAAACGATTTGCGAACCATCAGGCGAGAATGAAAAAGAGGTGCCTAAGTACGCTATAACTGGGTTTTCGAAGAGTGCGGTATGATCCCATGCTGGAATATCTGGGATACGTGCAACCATGCCTAATTCTTTAAGCTCATCACGGTGTTTAACATACAGTGAAACAAGGCTGTGGTCGCGACCTTTATTAGATATGTAAGCGATGGTATTACCGTCTGCGGTACTTTTAGGGTAGAAGTTGAAAAAGCCCTCACTTTCAATATAGGAAGATGGGGAAGGGGTAAGTTTAGACGTTGCTTCGCTATAAAAGGCTGTGCGGTCACGAATCCAATCCTCAAAAACAACATGACCATCAATGCCCGTTGCACTTTCAATTGCAGTGGCCACATCGTAGGTGCCTTTGTTCGCTAATGCTTCTGATATGCTTCTTAATACGTCTTCGCCAAAACGGTTTACTAGATATATAACGAAGGCATAGCCTTGATTGTAGACGGTTTCTCGTTCCAATGAGTTCTTAGAAGAAAAGGTACCCATTTCGGTGAGCGAGAAATATGAATCAGAGAGTATTCGAGTGCGCAGTATCATATCTCGGTGAGCATCCCAGGTTTCGTAGTAGAGCCCCGTTCGTTGATATTGCGCTGTACCTTCCGCTAACCAAGCTGGTACGTTTATAGAGACAAATGGATGAGTAATGATGCCATTTGGGAAACCGTATAGTACATCAGGCCGACGAACATCCTCATAAGAGAGCCATTGAAAATAGGTAACAGGAAACGAACGGTCTCTTTTCATGGCCGTTTGAATCTGCACGATATGTGTAAATTCGTGCGTAATTACATTTCGAAGCCAATTATGAGTACCCCTTAAAGGAGAGTCTAAAGCGGGTAGCCAAATATCAATTTTATTATCAAAGAAGTAAGCAGCACCATTACTGTAATCCTCACGGTCTTTGAGCACTATACTCACTTTGCCATCCGGTTCGTATTGATAAAGGTCAGTGATGGGGGTATAAATTTCTTCTGCAACGCGAGCGGTTACTTGAGCTGAACGGCTGTTTCCTTCTTGAAAGTGAATGAGGAAGTGCGTGGTTTCAATAGTGAACCACTTTAAGTGATTTTGGGGGTAATCATAGAATTGAGGGTCAGTTTGCGCTTGAACAATTTGAACAAAACCAAAGCACCCCAATAGTAAGAATAGATAATATAAACGCATCAGTGAATCACCGCTATTTTGATGAGTTTCGATTCCTTCTTACCGTTCACGGTAGCCTGCACCATAGCATAGTACGCACCGTTTCCCCAACTAGAGGTATTAATTTCTATTTCTTCGGGAGCCCCACCAAGCGTTTTTACTTTTTGTGAAAAAACACGTTGCCCAGTTTGGTTGATGATGTTGATTTCCACTTCACCCATATCTTTGGTTTCATATCGGATAAGAGTGAGTTCATCAGCTGGATTTGGCCAGTTATACGTTTCAGTTTTGTTCAGAACATTAAATACAGTGCTAGGTTCTTCTGAAATGGTAGCTGTAGCTGAGACTTTATTAAAGCGATTTTTACCGTACATGGATGGCCATTCTGAGGTAGTTAACGAAGTGAACTCCCATCCTTTAATATCACCATCTTCACTTATGGCATATAATGTATTGTCAATTATGATAGGGTGGAGGGGCGTTTGTTCAGAATTAATTTCTCCTACATATAATGGAAATCCTTCGAGCATATCTCCAGATTTTGAGTAGGCTAGAATATTCAATGAATAATCATCAGTTGCTGTTACTATCAACTCTTGTTCATTGTCTCCATTCAGGTCAGCAAGTAATGGGGTACCTGTAAATTTAAAGGTCTTCGGCGCTGTGATGGGGAAGTGATCTAAAATGGCACCATTCTTATTTATTCCAATCAATGCATTGGATTGTTGATCAACAAGAAAAAATTCAAGGTCTTCACTGATGGCAGGCCAATTGATGGTATCAGATTCAAAAATGGATACAAAGGGATCCGATAACAAAGGATTCACCAAGGTTAATCGCTCGTCGGTTAAGATGTAATAGAAATTACTGCCGTTTGTTTTGATAGTTCCAACATAATTCCGGTTGATGCCATTGTGTAAATAGGCAGGCAGGGCTGGGCTACTGAAACGTACCTCAGGTCCCTGAACAAAAGCATACTCATTTTGGTGAACTTCAGATTTGAAAGTAGGTGATACATTGTTACTGAGAACGCTGCCATCATTGAAATCGAAGGCATTGGAAGTGAAATCTAAAAAGAGTGAGTCTCCGTTCTGGCTACTCATGAATCCAAAATTTGGAGCAGATGAGTTTGTCCAAACTTCATCAAATGACGGGGTTATCGGATTCCAATCATAAGCGGATATTGAAATAGGCGAAAAGAGGGAGGGGTCTTGTGCTACAATAAGCTGTTGTCCAGTTAAAACCTGCTGAGTGGAACCAATTGGTATGGAATATACCTCTTGGTTTACATCATTTAGATGAAGTAACTCTATTGATGAGGTACTATTCAGCACAAGAAATGAATCGGTTTGTGAAATATAGAAGCTTACGCTTAAAGGATATGATTCGGTATGTAGGGAACGCTTCGCTCTAAAATTCGCGTCGATTTGTGGGAGTTCTAAATGAGTATATAAAAGGTCATCGAGGTTTTGCTCTTCAATGTGGAAGGTGGCAATAGCTTGGTTCTCGGAAAAGTTAGTGAGTATAAATGGCTGAATAGCCCCTGAATTGCTTGCATTACTAGGTGTACTCGTTCGGCTAAATTCATTTTTATACAGCTGAATGGTATTTCCTTGATTGATGACTCGTGCATCATTTCCATCCCACCAAAAATCAAATGGGGAACCAAACGCAGCACTATTATCGAGGGCTCCATCTAAAGGCTTACCAATATCTTGCGAACCATCTGCTTCTTCTAAATCAACACCTCTACGACTGTCATTTTGGTTTACACCAAGGTCTTGTGCTAAATTTGTATTCAATACGGCTTCATCGATATGCCAAATAAGTATCCCACCATTGAGGTTTCGATCATCTGCAGTTCCTGCTTCATTATCGCTGCCAATGTCTAAACCTCCAGGTAATGCCCAGTCAAAATTGTCAACATCAATCACTACCCCTGATTCAAATTGGGCGTCAAATTCGGAGGTCTGAAATACAAAGTCTTCATTTTGGTTGGTAAAGCTTTGTTGAATGATGGCACCGGAGGGCTTTTGGATAGTTATAACTACGCCATCCTCTTCGGGGTCACGGTGTCGGTTTTCAACTAGGAAGTATTCAGAAGAGGAGAGTTCAAGCTTAGCAATACTGTTTGGTTGAGCTAAACTTGCAGCTGGAAGTGAAATTGGATTTGAGGTCGACGTATTAATTAGAAATGGAGTTTCCCATCCTAAATATGTTTTTTCCCAAGCGGATGGTTCAGGAGGAAAAAGACCATTGTAGGCAAAAATGCTTGCACCGTCCATTAAGCCAAAACGACCTATACCAGATTCCCCATTTTCAATGTTGAATAAATCGGGTAGCCCAAGATGACTTCCAATGGATGCACATAACAACCCATTTATTGACAGTGGCAGCACTACTTCGTTCTCTTGAATGTCTTCACCTCGGCGTGATTCAGTACGGGGTAGAATAAGTGAGTTGGTGATTCTAAAGGAACCTCCATTTACAGGAATGCCTTCGAAATTTGGGTCATCAAAAAGTTGCCCTAAGTCTTCTTTACGTAGGGTGATGGAAGGGATGTCTTGCGGTGTGATATCTAGGGAAGTTCCAATAAGTTCAATATCACGACCTACACCAGCATGGAATATGATAAATGCGGTTTCATCAGGATCTAAACCTGTAGCATCAAATCCACCTTCTGCTTCAACAGCATTCCAAGTGTCTAAGGTAAGCTGAGCTAATTTGTGATAAGTAAATGTCTCACCAGTCGGTGAATACTCTTCCATTTTCTTATCCAATGTGTAGACTTGAGGAAGTACTTGGTAGTTAATCGAAAGCTGCCCATCTGATACACGATTAAAGTAGTTGGCCGCAAAAGCGAGATGAGCCTCAAAATAGGATTGATCATGGGGAAGGGGATCAATATTTGTAGGGCTACTTTCTAAATAGGGGATTCCTCCCGGCCCAAAAGTTCCAATTCCCGAGGTCAATTCGTTGGAGTCGGGCTGAAATTCAACCATCACAGCAACTACGTTTAAGGTGCCTGTAGTAGGGATTGATGTAGTGGCTAGTTTAGAGAATGGTTGTAATGAATGACTTCGTTGAATAGAAGAATTCTGCCCCACAGTAGATGCAGTAAATAAAAAGAGCATGCCTATTACTAACATGCTCCTATTAAAAATTCTCCTATAAGTGGCCATATAGATTAATAATTCAAGAGTACACTAAAGCGAAGTGTGTTTGCCAAGGGATGTTCAGATTCAAGGGTTTTTATATAACTGAAATCGACCCCAAATTTATTAATCCTTAAACCAGCACCAAAGGTGATATACTCACGATCACCATTGTTTGGATCTTCGTAGTAGTAACCACCACGGAGGGAGAAACGCTTATCATACCAGTACTCCATCCCTGCACCAATCATAAACTGCTGAAGTAAAGTAACCGTAGTAGTTTGCCCCGAATTAGGATCAATTGGTTTGTAGGTACTCCATGATTCAACAAGTGCTTTTAAAGGACCAACCGAGCGGTATTCCGTTACGGTTGAATCTCCACTTTGTACTTCATAAGCCTCTTTTCGAGCCATTACTTTCGTGATATCAACCGCTACGGTTATCTCGTTAATACGGTCTTCGTCTAGCCCAATATTTATGGCAGGTCCGAAGCGTAAGAGTGTTGGGATTGGATCCTTCTGAGCGTTGTCGGAGTACTGAATTCCAGGGCCTAAATTTGAAAGGTTGATACCGAAACTTGCAATGGCATCAGAAGACCCTAAATCAAATGGGTTTGATTTATAGAGCATGGCAATGTCTACACCTACACTAGAGCCTGGATTCACTTCTTGTTGAGAAACCGTGGTTCCACTAGCTAAACTTGAATAAATGAGGCGTAAACTACCTCCTAACGCAAGGTTTTTATTTACCTCGGTACCGTAAGAAAGGCCTAGTGCGAGTTCATAACTGTTGAATCGAGAAATTACATCAGGACTTTCACCAGTTTGAGCTTGTTCACCTAAGTTCAAGTAGGTTAGATGAGCACCTATGGTTCCGATTCCTTCTACATACTGCTTAACTACTACATAATCGTAGAAGAGATCGCTTACGTTAAAATTTGCGAGCCAATTTGAGTGAGTGATGCTTGCTTGGTTATCACGTTGAAAGGCGAGTCCTGCTGGGTTCCAGAAAAGAGCAGCTGCATTATCAGCAATACCCACTCCAGTGTTACCCATACCAGCACCTCTTGAATCGGGTTCAATTTGAAGAAAGGGAACCCCTGTGATACCTACTTGTGAAAAAACTGTAGCTGGAAATATTACCAACAGGGCTACTGCTAATCCGATTAAAATCTTTTTCATATAACGTCCGTTTTTTGAATGAATATAAAGTATAAAATTGTATTAAAGCTTGCCTACCTAATGATTACAAGCTTTTCGATTTTTTCGATTGATTTTCTTCCTTGAGGGGTGTCTGCCGTAACTTTAAGCACATAAATATAAGTACCGTTACCCAGGCGATCATAATCCCTGTCAAGGCCATTCCATGGAATACTGGCATAAGAACTGGATGTAATAATTGATTCTTGCTGGATATGCTGTACTGGGCGCCCACTAAGGGTGTATATTTTTATGGATACATCCATTGGCGTTCCAGGAGCATTATGTTCGAACGTAAACAAGGTTTTATTATTCATCGGATTCGGGTAGTTGTATACGTTCCTAACCGATAGAATATTTTGAGAGGCTACCTCAAAGAAAATTTCCTTTTCATTTGAGTTGTTATGCACATCCCAAGCTCGAACTTTAAGTGTGTAATTACCTTCTGGAAGTTCATCCAAAGGGTACTCGATACGTCCCCCCGTGAAATCATCTAAGTTCCCTTCGTAAAATTCGTTGAGAACTATAGTTTGTTCGGGATTAGTATCGATAGTAGCAATTATTTCATGTCCTACTCCTGTTCCTGTAGTATTTATTCCTGATTCATCTTCAAGTTCAATAATAAGTGTAGGGCTATCATTGACTAGATTTCCATTTACAAATTTCTCATCGTTGAGATAAACATCTAATTCTGGACCCTTGCCATCATTTACAGCATTAGGGTTTTCACCCATAAACTTGATGGAAGTAAAAGCCCCACCCGCGTAACTATTCTCATTTTCATGTTGAGTATAAAGTACAAGGCGCCCAGCTGAGTCGGCATTACTGATATCCTTAGGGATAATCATCGATATGTTTAATAGGCCATTGCTCACTGTCGATTTGCCTTTGAATAACAGGTCTCTCTCTACTTCATAGCTACAATCAGAATTCAATGTGCAATTCCATTCACGTTCAGGTAGTTGAACTTTGCGTGGTGCATCAAATATTGAAACCGTGCTAATTCCATTGTAATTGCTGTCGATAGTGCCATTTTCATCATATACAGCACCAGTAATAGAAACTTGATCTAGAGCCCTTAAAGTGATGGTTGTATCATTAGATACGACATCAACCCCATTTACGGATTGGGCAACAGCTTTCTTCGATGGCAGTTTGAAAGGGATGGCTGGGTCACCTAGTAATACAAATTTTTTGTTATTGAGTGATGACCCAATGCGTGAGCCTCCTGAGCTAAGAACAGAATTCTTAGTTTGAGCCATCAAATCTCCCAGTCTTTTTGGGCTTCCGTCTACATTCCGTTCAGCCATTCGTTGCGAGAGTGCAATATTTAATCCAAAGTTATTTGATGAACTGATTGTTGAGCTGGTATATACAATTCGGGTAGTTGTAAAGGCGGCTATAGCCCCGCCGTTGGTGGCTAATACAAATTTTTCGGCACCTGATTGGCTATTTGTAGCATCATACCTTCCGAATTGGCAGGTGGCTGTAACCAAAATGCATAATTTGTTTTTATTGGTGAACTCAGAAATGGATTGTGATACAAAGAGCTCTTCATCCGATAAAGTCTGCTCATTTCCATGGCCCGAGTAATTGAGTACCAATGTACCTTCATTAACTGCATCCATGAAGGCTTTACTTGCCTCAGGTACTTGGCGACCGGCACCCGTTAGCTCTACAGGATAAGAGAATTCATAAATCTTATTTATTCGGATGCCTTCCTCTTCACTTTCCATCATTTGTGCCGACACATCCGCATTGATGGTATGTAAGTCTCGATTTATTTCTGGTTCTGGGAAATCATCGTCTGCTGCGAACGTAAACAGGTTTTGCCAATCACCAGAGTGAGTTCGGCTTTCATAATCTTTAATTTTTTGAATGTAAGCTCGGGCTTCAGCACTTGTTTGAACCGGAATCCTTCCCACACCTAAATCCATGATGTAAGAATTTGGAGTAGATCCATTCCGCAAATCACCTTCATTGTCATCCATATATGCGAAGTAATCATCCGTGCCTAATGTGCTAGTTCTACTTATAGATTCTACACTTTGATAAGTAACTACATGGTTACGGAGTGCGCCTTGTTCTATAGATTTGGTGTCATAAGAGGTATCACCGAATAGTAGTACATATTTCGGAAGCTCTTCATTAGCCATTAGTGCGCGTTCCCAAAGAAATTTTAGGAAATCCCGGATAGCAGTTGGGTCGGTAACTCCGCTTGAAAACTCATTGAAAATCTGTTCTTGAGTTACCAAAAGGGTAGGCAGGCCTTGCTGAATTCGATATTGAGCTAAGTCTGATGCAGCACCTAGTAATGCTCTAGAAGTAATAATGATGTTTTCTGGGTAGCTCGTGATTCCCATTAAATTTTGATCAGGAATTTCTTCTCCCATAATAGGAGTCGGAAAGTCTGATTGTGCAATGATAGTCAGCCCTGTATTCTGATGATA